>Ga0189291_100039_pt1 | contig 236109 bp, 216 predicted proteins | sample UW1redminimetaG_FD_130331 | JGI IMG/M metagenome (GOLD analysis project Ga0189291, IMG submission 130331) | Marine microbial communities from the Costa Rica Dome - UW179B-red mini metaG | ecosystem: Environmental > Aquatic > Marine > Oceanic > Photic zone | place: Costa Rica: the Eastern... | reverse complement strand
CGCAATCAGCGTGTCGTAATCATCGCCGCCATCGACAGAGCCAGAAGTCACGTCATCCGCGTCAACATAGAGATAGTCCTCACCCGTCCCGCCGTTCAACGTATCCGCGCCAGACCCGCCGTAGAGGCTATCATTCCCAGACCCGCCGTTGAGAATGTCGTTCCCGCCCAGACCGCGCAATGTGTCATTCCCGCCGAGGGCGTTGATCGTCTCGCCCACGAAGGTTCCTGTGGCGGCGTCATTGCCTTCGGTGAAGGTTAGCGCCGTGCCGCGCACATCGACATCGCCGTCTGCAAAGCGCAGCGTTTCAATATTAGAGACCGTATCCGTTCCGTCCACGCCACTATGCGCAACCGTGATCGTTCCGTTGCTATTCTGCGTCAGGACATAGTCCGCGACATTGGCAGAATAGATAGACACATCTCCGCCTGCCCCGCCATTGATCACATCATCGCCCGCCCCGCCCGTGATCAGATCATCGCCAGAGCCAGTCGTGATAATATCTGCGCCCGCATAGCTTGTTACGCTCAGATTCGCGGTCGAAGCAGAGAGGTCAAGTTGATCAATAGAATTGGTCGCAAAGAAGCGCTCGATTTGCGTGATCTGGCTACTTGCAATCACAAGCCCTGCGCCGTCAATATCTTCCGCAATCAGCGTGTCGTAATCATCGCCGCCGTCAACAGACCCAGACGCAAAGTCATCGGCGTCAACATAAAGGTAATCCTCACCCGTCCCGCCAATCAACGTATCCCCGCCAGTCCCGCCGTAAAGACTGTCGTTGCCAGAACCGCCCGTGAGAGAGTCGTTGCCCGCCAAACCGCGAATAGTGTCATTCCCGCCAAGGCCATCAAAGACGTCATCCGCATCTGTGCCCGTCACGCTGTCGGCATTTTCCGTGAATGTCGGCGCAGGTGGCGCGACCGCGAAAAATGACGCTGTTGTGACTTGCTCAGCCCCGTTACTGAAGCCAATAAATTCAATATTAGACGCATCAATTTGATCCGTCCCGTCAGACCCACCCGAAATCGTCAGAAGTTGCTGACCATTGGTTTCGTCCTTGGTGATTGTGTAGCTGCCTTGCGCCAGCGAGAAGATAACCGTGTCATTACCTGCGCCGCCTGCATAAGTGTCATTACCCCCATTACCTGTAAAGACATTATCCGCGCCATTACCGACGAATGTGTCGTTACCAGACCCGCCTTTGGCGTTCTCGATAACCGTTCCCACAGCAATTGTGATCAGGTTCACCAGAGCGTCCGTCGTGTCCGCCGTATTCGTATTATCACCAATAGACGAGAAGCTTCCTTCCACCAGACTGATCGTTTGGTTCGCGGAATAGCCAGAGAAATCGAGCGTATCTGTGCCGCCTGCGTCATAGATCGACAAAGATGGCGGGCGGATACCCTGATTGAAGAACGTGCCTTCAAAATCAAGAATGCCCGTTTCGGTCGAATTGAAGCCGTAAACACTATCGCCTGTCCGCGTCGCTGCATTTGTGCCGTAAAGGTCTTGGATCGCAATAATGTCGACGACCTGCGCGCCGAGCACAAGGCGCGGGGTTCCCGTTCCGGCTTCATCTTGATCCCGGTAACTCATGACGGAGTAGTTCCACGCGTCTTGATTATAGACGTGGTAGCTCACGCCTGCCGCATCGACATTTTGGCCATTATAAGGCCCCGCATGACCGAGGCCGAGCGCGTGACCGACTTCATGCAGATAGGTTTGATAGCGGTAGGAATTGAACGTGTAATCCCCTGACCAGTTGTCCGACACTGTGACTGTTACGCTTGATATAACGCCATTGGACGTTGTTGAACTGGCGAACGCCTGCGCACTTCCGTCATCACTATCGCGGTTTTCATTGTAACTGATATCCGCTGCGCCCGTCGCTTGGGTGAAGGTCAAGCCGGAAACTGCCGCCCATTCCGCCATCGCCGCCAAGGCGAGCGTCTGCGCGCCTGCGGAGAGGGCTGAAATATCATAAGTCAGCGCCGTTTTGTTCCACACCGCTTTATTGCCGAATTGGCTGGTGAGGAAGAAGGCTGATTCTTGTAGTGTAAAGTCGGGGCGTGCGGCACCAACCTCTGCATAAAGCGTATAATCGCCTGTCGTTGTATCCCATCCACTTGCGCCGAGATAAACAGTCCCCGTCTCGGTTGCCGTGAAGGTAATAAAGGAATTCCGGTTCTCGGCAGAACTCGTATCGCCATTAATCTCAATATCATCATTGGACGTGATCAGCGTTCCGCTGGAATTATACAGATTGAGCAGCGGATCTTCGTGCGGGTTATCACCGCTTCGGAGCATGATAAATGTGTAAGTCGTGCCTTGGTCCAAATCGACCGCAAACCAGTCTTCATCTGTGGCTGAACCACGCGTGCCCGTCGCTGAGCCCCCAATCGCAATCGTCCCTGTTGTGCTGGTATTCGCGGGTAGATCCGTACCATTGGGTTCATTGGCGGCGAAACCCGATCCAGATTGGGCCGCAGACGCCATCGAATCTTGAAGTTGAGAGGAAAAGGCCTGTGCATCAACGCCGCCAAGATCGGCGATAGCTTCCAAAACGCCGTCCGCAAACACTGTTGCCAAGCCGCCGTCCAAGAGCGCGGTAATTTGGTCGGCCAAATTGGCGATGTCTTGTTTGGCATTCATGCCATGATCATGACCACAACAGGCACACCCCTCAGCCTCGGCTGTAAAAACATGGCCATTATCGACCATAAGATTGAACAAAGTCGACGCCAGTAATGTGGCTTGATTGGGAAGGGCGCTCATCAAAGACAGATCAATATTTCGCCCGGAATCACTCGGAACGGTCTCTAAGAAAACAGTCTCTAGAATTGTTCCGCCCATCCACACATCTGTTTGATTGCCCCGTGCAAATTCGAACGCCGCAGACCCCAGATCCGGCATCCACACACTCAAATCATAGCCGTCAGTTTCGGACAAAGGAGTCGGAAAATAGGTCGTTTCAGGTAAGAGAAGCGGATTAAACATGAACGTCTTTCATTAAAGTCGTGGCAAAATTATGTTTCGCCGCTCATTTTCAACCCCGCTTTGGACATACGCCTAGCGGGAACACGGTGGAACCGTGCTGACAAAGCCCCTAAAGACGGCTTAATTGCGACCAAATTCATCGCATTAGGCGTCATTGAAAGAAATTTATGGCCAGATTGGCCCATCTTGCAACTCACAATTCCATCATGTTGAAGACAGTGATCCTCATTTCCTTGGCTAGCTCTCTTTTAGCGTGCCATCCGAACTCTGCTAGATTTGACGAAAACGAGACAATTGGCAGTACGTCAATCTGTGCGGATAGCTATCTCATCGCGCTGGCACCGGACCGCGTCGGGGCGTTGTCATGGCAAGCGGGAAGCCGGCTGTCGACCGCCGACGAAACTCACGCATCTCTGCCCCGCCTCTGGCCCAATCCAGAAATTCTCGCGCAAACAGATATGCCTCTGATTATAGGGCCTGGAGATTCGAGTTTTGAACGCCCGGATAGACTGGTTCTGACATGGGGCGAAGATTTTGAAACTGTGTCCACCAATGTGGCCGCAATCGCTAAACATTTCGGGTTAGATACCTCACGCTTCAACGCGGACATCGCGAGTCTGCGAACGCTAGACAGGCCGGATATGCCCGTGCGAATTTTATATCTATCTCGGTCAGGCGGCAGTGCGGGCCCGGGGACTTTTGTTGATGCGGTCATCACGGCGGCGGGCGGCGTTAATGCGAACGACACCCCCGGATGGCACACGCCCGCCGTTGAGCGCACCTTGCAATTTGATCCGGACCTGATTGTGACAAGCTTCTTTGGGTCTGACTATGCCGGCGTGAGCGACCGGGCCGTGCGCCATTCAGCATTGCAGCGCTACCTGGCGGAGCGCCCTCGCATCGACATTCCCGGCAAATTATGGCCCTGCGCCGGACCCGGGTTAATTAAGGCGACGCGGCAATTGAATGCGGCGATCCTCGCGCTATGATCCGCCTCACCCTCTTCATATTAGCCTTGATGAGCATGGCCATCTCTCTCCTTATGGGTCCAGCACCGATAGGCTTCTCCGGCGCTATCAGTGGTTTGTTAGGCCAAGCGGACGCTGCGACGAATGCGATCATGCGCGAGGTTCGCTTGCCGCGCGCGATGGGCGCTCTGATCGTCGGCGCTGGATTGGGCGCATCGGGCGCGGCGCTGCAAGGCTTCACCCGCAATGATTTGGCTGCGCCTGGACTACTCGGCTTCTCGGCCTGCGCCGCGCTTGGCGCAGTTGCGGCTTTATATTTCGGGTTCGCCGCTTGGTTGATGCCCGCCGCTGTTGGCGGGGCTTTGGTCGGCGCGGCGATCATTGCCATCATGGCGCGGCGGCAAGTCGGGGCGGGTGGATTGATCCTTGCCGGCATTGGTATCGGCGCGTTGGCAACAGCGGTCACCGGGCTTTTGATGAACCTTGCGCCCAATCCTTGGGCTTTGTCCGAGTTGACCTACTGGTTGATGGGGTCACTGGAAAATGTCGATGCAGGCGGGCTTATGATTGCCGCGCCGCTGACATGTATGGGGCTTGTGGCTTTATGGCGGTCAGGGCCGTCTTTGCGCGCGCTCTCGCTTGGCGAGGATACAGCGAGTAGTTTGGGTGTGTCGCTGCCGCAGGTCCAAACCTTAATCGTTATTGGCACGGCCCTGTGCATTGGCGCGGGCGTCGCGCTAGCGGGCACGATTGGCTTTGTCGGCCTGTTCGTTCCGCATATTATGCGGCGCATATCCGGCCCTGATCCAGCGGCTTTGATTGGGACCTCCGCCTTGGCGGGCGGTGTGTTCCTTTTGGTCACAGACACGCTTGCGCGCGTGACGGCGGGACCTGGAACACCGCTTTATCTTGGCATTGTGACATCGCTCATTGGCGTTCCATTCTTTCTCTACCTCGCCCTACGAAAGACCGCGTCATGAACGGCTTATCTATCGAGCGTGTACATTTACGCTACCCAAGTGGCGGCGGCATTGAGGCGGGGCCGCTTGCCTTTGACGCCGGACATGTCACCGCTTTGCTTGGCCCGAATGGAGCCGGAAAATCAAGCTTGATAAAAGCCTTGGTTGGGGTGAGCCGCGCTAAGGTCGAGGGTCTCTGTCTGTCCGGCCTTCCGCTTGAGAATAACCGCCTCCGCGCCCAAAACCTCGCCTACCTATCGCAGACCCGAACCGGGCCGGCCCTCGCCGCAGTGTGCGATGTCATTAGCCTCGGACGCTTTCCGTTTAACGGTCAAGATAAGGAGAAGCGCGTTAACGCCGTCATGACCACGCTTGGCCTTGACCCTTTTGCGACCCGCCCATTCGGGACTTTATCGGGCGGAGAGCAAGCTCGTGTCTTGCTGGGACGCGCACTGGCCGTTGATGCGCCTGTCCTATTGGCCGACGAGCCTACCGCGTCGCTCGATCCGCATTATGCGCTGCGGATTATGGAGACATTGCGCGATGAGGCGCGGCGCGGACGTACGGTTATTCTCTCTCTCCACGACCTCGATTTAGCCGAACGCTATTGCGACCGAGCGCTGATTATCGATAACGGAGATGTTGTTGCACAAGGACCAATTCGCGAGGCGTTAAACGAAGACATCCTGCGATCCGTGTTTCGCGTATCACGGTCAAAGCAGGGCCTTAGCCCTATTGGTTGACCTGTTCGTGATGAAAACCCCCTAGTTTCGATTGGGTAGCCTGTTAGGAGACCTCTATGAACGCGCCTATCGATCCCACGAAATTTCTTGATCCAACAATAACGGCCAAGGGAGAGAAACGCGGCTTTGTTGCTTTTAAAGGCTTCAAAACCCTTTGGTTCAACACGGGATCGCTCTGTAATATTGAGTGCGCCAATTGCTATATCCTGAGTAGCCCGACCGCTGATCATTTCATCTACCTCACGCCTGATGACATGGCGCCGTTCTTAGATGAGCTACCAGAAGAGCCGATTGAAATCGGATTTACAGGCGGTGAGCCCTTTCTCAATCCCGATGCCATCCGCCTCTGCGAGATGGCATTGGAGCGAGGGCATGAACTCCTCATTCTCACCAACGCCATGCGCCCCATGATGCGCCCGCGCGTTCAAGCCGGATTGCTTGACCTCAACGCACGCTTTCCCGGAAAAATGACTCTTCGCGTCAGTCTCGATCATTTTTCAGAGGCCGGACATGATGCGGAGCGCGGCGCGGGCGCGTTTGCCAAAGCCCTCCCCGGTTTGGATTGGCTGGCAGAGAACGGCTTCGGTATGAACATCGCCGGACGCGCCATGTTCTCTGATTCAGACGCGCAAGCCCGCGATGGCTACCGTGCCCTTATCAAAGACCATAACTGGCCGATTGACGCGGATGACCCTGCCGCTCTCATGCTCTTTCCGGAAATGGATGATCAAGTTGATGTGCCGGAAATCACCACCGCCTGTTGGGACATCTTATCGGTTAACCCCGACAGCATGATGTGCGCCACATCGCGTATGGTCGTGCGCCGCAAAGGTGAGCCCAAAGCCCGCGTGCTCGCCTGCACGCTCCTGTGGGACGATGTTCAATTTGATATGGGCGCGACATTGGACGAGGCGTCTCAGACGGTCTCTCTCAACCATCCGCATTGCGCCAAGTTTTGCGTCCTCGGCGGGGCCAGCTGCTCCGCGTAAGGCGTGCCGCTTTAATCGGCCCCATGCGGGCTTTCGCCGATATTGTTTTGGACGAAGTCAATCATGCTTTCGGCCAGTCTCTGGCGGTTCTCCTGAATGTTCAGATAGTGATCATCGCCCTCGAAGCTGAGCCGCACATGATCATCTCCGCCGCCTAGCGCACGATCCATGCTGACGAACTGGTCATGATCCACGACGGCATCAAGCGTCCCATGCGCCAAGAACACGGGAACTTGGATATCATCCGCCCGGTCAACTGGCGTATTCGCCCGCAACACGTCATCATCATCTAATAAATTTCCAAGAAAACGTCTCGTTCTTCCACTGCCAAACGCGAATTTTTTTGAATCACGGTAGAAATCTTTGACGTCTGTCAGGGCTGCGACAGCGATTGCGCACTGATAAAGTTCTGGGTCATTGGCGGCGCCCATTAGGGCCGCGTAACCACCGAAAGACCAGCCTGCAATGCAGAGGCGATTGGGGTCGGCATAGCCTTTCTCAATCAGATAACGCGCGCCGTCTTCCACATCATTTTGGATTAGCGTCCAGTCTTCGCGGCCCGCCCTTTCAAACGCCGCGCCGTAGCCTGTCGACCCCCGGAAGTTCATCTGCAGAACTCCGTAACCATGAGAGGCAAAGAGTTGCGCCAGCCAATCAAACGTCTTGTAATCGCGCGCATAAGGCCCGCCGTGCGGCAAAACGATAAAGGGCAAGTCCTTGATCTGCGCCGTATCCCTAATTTTTGTCGGTAGGGTGACATAGGCAGGGATTTTAGAGCCGTCTCGGGCCGAATACCGAACCGATACAACATTCCCCAACATGTCCGGTAATACGCCCGGATAATTCGGGGTCAGAAGCGAAAAAGGCTTCCCCGATTGATAAACATAAAGCCCGCCGGGATCATAAGGGTTGCTCACCCGGATCACGATCGTTTGCCCATCGGCAGATTGATCAACAAACTGAACGGAATAACCGTCCAATTTACTTTCCGCTTCTCTCAAGACATCGCCATAACCCGGAAGGAAGGTTCTGATCGGAACATCTGCCGCATAAGTGACGCCAACAATCTTCGTTCCATCCGCAGAGAAAATCGGACTATTCGCATCAAACGACTCATCTTGGAAAATTGTCTCGGTGAAGGCTTGCTCTGCCAGATCATAAATATGCAAGCCCCGCGTATTCTCGCCGCGATAGGCCCGCACAACGAGACTGCGCATATCCGGATATGCGGAAACAATATCCATATTGGGATCCAACCCAGAAAACCGGTCCACATTATCGAAGGACCCAGTTTCGGGATTGCGCACAATGGCTTTGCGCTTTGCGCCGCGTGACCCTGTATATCCGGTGCCCGCAATCACGCGGCCATCGGTTGTCGTGATCCAATGGGTTATGTCATCTCTGTCAGACTCGACAACGCTGTCGCGTCCCGTTTCGACATGGACTTTGCGCACGTCAGGAAACGTTTGGTCCTCATCATCGCTCGCGAACTGCATGAGGATATGATCCGGATCATCTTCAAGCCAATCCAACACCTGATCATTATACTGCCGAAGCCCTTTCGGCATCACAAGAATCCGGCCCTCCATCGTGTCCGGATCAATCGTGTAAATTGAGCTTACGGTAATCGCGACCCCGGCCTGACTATTACTATTGTAAGCGGACTGTTTAAGACGTGAGCCTGTCGTTCTGGTGACCGTAAAATATTCTTTTGAACCCCAGAAGGACACTAGCACGCGGTCATTATTGGCCCATCTGATCCATTTGGGCTTCGCTCTTGGTCCGAGCCTTAGCGCGTCTCCATCGCTATCGTCCTGACCGTCCAGCGCCACCACTTGAACAATGTAATCACCGTCGACCGCTCTGATAACAGCCACCCGCGTCCCATCCGGCGAAATTGCCGCATCATGCCCGGCCCGAAGCTGTCCAAACAAATCCGTATCTGGCGCGGCCAATGTTGTTACAGGGCCCAGACAAAGCGCAAAACCAGCCACGGCGCTGGCAATGCAATGAGAAAGTTTCCGGTTCATATAACGTCCTTAAAGGGTCCATCGTTATTAGTGACTAATCAAGAATAAACGGGCTTTCGCCGTTCACCCTGAGTAGAAACGCTTCAATGCCTTCAAGCATAGCCTGACGATTGGCTTGATTTGATATATAATGATCTTCGTCCTCGAAGCTCATATAAGTCCCGTCCACACCAGCGCTTTCAAGACGGCGTTTCATTTTTTCATATTGGTCGAACTGAACCGACGCATCGGATTCTCCGTGAGCCATAAAAACCGGAACCCGGATTTGGTCGGCTTGTTGAACGGGATTGTTCGCCCGCATGAGATCACGGTCGTCCATTAAAGACCCAAAGGTTCGCTTGGCTCTGGCGGCGCCGTTAATATAGGACTCCGCATCAGATATCGCTTCGGGAATGTCGGAAAGCGCCGCGATTGCGACCGCGCATTGGTAAAGGTCAGGTGTCCTGACCGCGCCCATGAGAGCTGCATAGCCCCCATAGGACCACCCTGCGATGCAGCTTTTATCCGGATCAGCGTAGCCCTTTCTGATAAGCCAACGCATGCCGTCTTCGACATCTTCTTGCATGACAACCCAGTTGTTGCGGCCCGCCTCCGCAAAGCTTTTCCCGTAACCGGCAGAGCCGCGAAAGTTCATTTGCAGCACAAGATATCCACGCGTGGCAAAGAACTGCGCCAAGTAATCGAACCGCTCCGCGTCCCGTGAATAGGGACCGCCGTGGGGCAGAATAATTGCTGGCAAATTTTTCAAATCAGCTGAGTCAGTAATGCTAGGCGGCAGAGTCATGAAAGCAGGAATTCTCTGATCGTCACGAGCCTTGTAACTCAAAGAAATCATAACTCCCATGTCCTCAACCGCGAGATCCTTCATCGTGTCCAAAAGCCACTGAGCGTCACCGCCGCGCTCATATAAATAGAGGCCGCCCGGCTCACTCGGACCACTCACATTGATGAGGAGTTTTGTAGAATCCGATGATTGATCAATGAACGCGACTTGATAGCCTTCGAAATAGGCCAAGGCTTCTTCGAACGTGCTATTGTATTCGTCGAACAATACGCGCTCCTTCGTCTCCCCCGTGAAACTCGCGCCGACAATTTTATTGCCATCGCCTGACAAAATGACGCTGCGTACGTCATATTCATCATTCTGATAAATCGTCTCGCCCCAATTTTTCTCTATGAGATCATAACGGTGCAATCCTCGCGTATCTCGACCACGGTAGGCCGACATCACGAGACTTCGTCCTTCGTCAATAACGGCAACGACGGACATCGTCTCAGGGTCAAGACCTGGGAAATCATCAGCAGTCTCCCACTCGCCTGACACCGGATCAAGAATGCGCATGAAAGCTTTTTTACCTTCGCGGCGTGACCCAAGGCCCACACGCGGCTCACCATTGGAATCTGTGACCCAACTATTGACGCCAATGAAGCGGCGTTTCACAATTTCGCTGCGCCCCGTTGCTACCTCAACTTTGCGAACATCCGGCAGGGCCTGCTCATCTCTATCACTCGCGAACTGCATGATAATATGGTCGGGATCGTCCTCTAACCAATCGAGAACACGGTTGTTAAATTGACGGATGCTTTTCTTCGGAGCCTCAACAATAATATTTGTTTCGAGCGTGTTGGAGTCCATCAGATACAAAAACCCTGCACTCAGCGGCACGTCATTATACACTTGAGTTTGACCAACAGAGACGATCACGCGGCCATCGTCGATCCAGCGCACATACTCCGGCTTAACGCCGTCACCTAAACCAATCACCCGCAACCCTTCGGAATCTGGGCGCGCGCCAGATAGATCAACAAAATTGACGAAATACGTACCTTGATGGTTTTGCAAAATCGCAATTTGGTTGCCATTCGGCGAAATGGCCGCGTCATGAGCTTGAGGTAGCTGCCCGAACAACGCAGCCTCGGGCGCAGCTAGCGCTGTGTTTGCCAGCGTGAATGAAAAACAAAGCGCCGCAGAGATCGCAGCCAAACCTAACTTTATGCACCGCATGTCAAAGCCCATTTTTGAACGAATACACGCTTGCGTAGCAACGACCTTATGGGGGTGCAAATGAAACAACGCCGCATAACCGCCGCGCAGACATTGGCTTAGCCGGAAAAATGTTTCGACAGCCGCAAGCCTTGCGCTTGATAGCTGCTGCCTGTCGCCCCGTAGAGCGCATCGGGCGTTTCGCTTAAGGCTTCGAACACGAGGTGCGCAACGGGTTGGCCGTGAGACAGCAAGAACGGCACATCGCGACCGCGCACTTCGAGCACGGCGCGGCTGCCCGCGCCGCCCGCTTCGGCAATGCCGAACCCAGGATCAAAGAAGCCCGCATAGTGGGCGCGAAACTCACCAATTTCCGTATCAATAGGGGCCATTTCGGCGGCTTCATTGACGGGGATTTCGACTGCTTCGCGGCTGGCTAAAATATAAAATTCTTCTGGCTCTAAAATAAGTCCACCATTGGTCAGCCGGATCGGCTCCCAATAATCTAGCGCCGTATGCGCCCCGATGGCGCGTAAATCCACCAAACCCGAATGGCGCCGCGCGCGGTAACCGACCACGCCGCTATCGGGCGACAAATCAACTGACACGGTTTGTTTGCGCAGCGGCTTGGCCGCGCCGCGCCGAAAGCGGATTTGCGACAGGCGGTCGCCCGTGCGCGCAAGGACCGGAAATGTGCGCGGCGCGACTTCAAGCCAAAGCGGACCGGAATATCCGTCCGGCAGCGCATCAAAACGGTCTGAGCTTTCCCCGACAGCGCGGGCAAACACGTCCAGCCGACCGGTCGAGCTTTTCGGGTTGGCCAGTGCGGAATAGCCGCTGGGCAAGTTCAGGCTCTCGCCCAGTTCGATCAAATAGATACAGCCCGTTTCCAAGACCGCGCCTGCGTCCAAATCAATTTCGTGCAAGCACAGCGCGTCAATCCCGTCGGCGACTTTGTTACCTGCCCCCGGAAGGAATGACGCACGCATCCGAAAGGCGCGTCGTCCCAAAGTTAAATCCAATGACGCCGGTTGCAGAGTTTGCGGCAAGCGTGCGTCGACCGCGCTTGGGTCAACGTGAATATGGCCTGCCGATATCAGTTCGGCAATCTGCTGTGACGGCAAGATCATAGAGGCAGACTAGGCGGGCTAAGCCGCAGGCTCAAGCCATGAAAGCGCCGCCGCCGTGGACGAAACCTGATGGATACGGTTGATTTTTACCGCCTTTATAGCGGCGCTTTATAGGCACCCTTCGCAAGCCGACTGCGTAAATATGCGCCGCAACGGGGTAAAACAGTTGCAAGGCAGACCCCGTCGTGGAAACTTTATCAGGCTTGGACACCGCGAAGCGGGGCGGTTGTGGTCAAGTATGGAGAGGGGACAGTATGGACAAGTCAGCTAATCGCGGCACGTCTAATTTAACGGACGGAACGATCGTTCCCCCTGAGATGCCCCCCATGTTTGAACAGCGCACAGGCGATGTTGTCGTCCGCGTTGAACCTGAATATCTTGCCGAACAAAGTAGCCCGTCTGATGGCCGTTTCATCTGGGCCTACACTGTCGAAATCGACAATCAATCAACTGATGATTTGCGCGTAACCGGCCGTTACTGGCATATTGCCGATAGCCGCGGCCAGGTTCAAGAAGTGCGCGGCCAAGGCGTTGTCGGCGAAAAACCTGTCGTCAAAGCAGGAGAGCAATTCCGCTACACCTCCGGCGCGCCGCTCTCGGCCCCGTCTGGCATGATGAGCGGGTCTTACCGGGTCGAGCCGGAACAGGGCGACGCCTATGACGTGGATATTCCGGTGTTCGTTTTAGACAGCCCGTTCGAAGGCACGATGTTTAACTAAATCCATTCGAACGCTTAAGTGAAGCCGTCCTTCCGGGCGGCTTTTTTATGCCCTCACATCGCTCTGCGACGCCTGACTGGTGTTCGCGTGCGCCCTGCCCTATATCGCGACGACCATGACTACGACCCTCCTTGATACCACTGCGGCCACACCGCTCGCGGGCCTTACCGCCGATGGCCGCGTACGCCTGCCCGGTTTGGACCGAGTCGAGATCGCCGCGCACCTGACTGAAATGGGCATCGAGCCGAAAAAGGTTCGGATGCGCGCGAACCAGATTTTCAACTGGCTCTATCATTGGGGCGTGACGGACTTCGATCAAATGACGAACATCGCCAAGGGCGTGCGCGCGCAATTGGCCGAAAAATTTACACTGGAACGCCCCGAGATCGTCGAGCGCCTCATCAGCGAAGATGGCACCCGTAAATACCTCATCCGCATGGCGCCCGGCATTGAGGTCGAAAGCGTCTTCATTCCCGACGTGTCGCGGTCCGGCGCGCTCTGCGTGAGCTCGCAAGTCGGCTGCACGCTGACCTGCACCTTCTGCCATACAGGGACGCAGCGTTTGGTGCGCAATCTCACGCCCGCTGAAATCGTCCTTCAGGTCATGATTTGCCGTGATGATTTGGGCGAATGGCCGTCCGCGTTTGAACCGCGCCGCCTCGTCAATATCGTCTTTATGGGCATGGGCGAACCGCTTTATAATACAGATAATGTCATCAAATCGATTGACCTCATCAGCGATGATCAAGGCATCGCCATTGGCCGCCGCCGGATCACCGTCAGCACGTCCGGCGTTGTTCCGGATATTGCCAAAGTCGGCGACGCTAACCCGATGCTTGCGATCAGCTTGCACGCGGCCGATGATGACACCCGCACGAAGATCATGCCGATCAATAAAAAATACCCGCTCGACACATTACTGCAAGCATGCCGCGATTATCCGGGACTCAGCAATGCCAAACGGATCACGTTTGAATATGTGATGCTGAAAGGCGTCAACGACACGCCGCAACACGCCCGCGACCTCATCACCAAACTCCAAGGCATTCCGGCCAAAGTGAACCTGATCCCATTTAACCCGTGGCCCGGAACCGATTACGTTTGCTCTGACATGGGCGTGATTGAAGACTTCGCCGCCCGCTTGAAAAAAGCCGGCCTCGCCGCGCCGATCCGTAAAACACGCGGTGAAGATATCATGGCAGCCTGTGGTCAGTTGAAATCCGAATCCGAGAAGAAACGCGCCAGCGCGATCCGCAAAGAGGCGAAAGCTTAAGCGCCCGCTATTCCCGCGTGACGCGGCGCACGCTAGCGATAATGTCTGCGTGTTCGCGCGCTTCGGCCTCAGTCGGTAATGTCTTCGGATAGCCTTTCGCCGTGAGGCGCATCAGCAACGTCAGGCCGAGCAGGTGAAACCCCCAGTCAATCTGCGTGCGGTCGCGATCATAAGCGCCCGAACGGATGGCGGGAATGCCATTTTGGCTAAATTGCTTTACCCCTGGCTCACCGGAATCAAATGCCACGCGGCTTAATTCGGTTAAATCGCGCGTCGCACTCAGATGCGCTGTCATTTCGAACCGCTCCAGAGCTATGGCCCATTGCGTGGTCACGCGCGAGTCAGGAAACAGCGGATTCGGCGACGCCGTCACCGCCTCGATCGCCGCGTGATCAGGCAGGTCAAATTGAAACCAAGTGAGTTCGACGGTAAACATGCGCGCAGCCTATCATGAGCCGCCGTTGAAATGCAGCGACTATTTGCCGTCAGCTTCTTCTGTATTCAGCAAACCTATTGAACGCTCACTCAACGCGTCCGGATCATCAATCACGGCCAGCAGTCGCAACATGCGCGCGCGCGTTTCCACCTCCGTCGCGCCTGTTGGCTCTGTCGCTTCAATCTGCTGCAGCAGCTCTTTGGCCCGCGGCAAGAGCGATGGATCATCCATGACGATGAGTGAGAACGCATAATTTCCCATCACAACGATATCTGTCGGCATGGCTGCAACGGCTTTATCATAATGCCTGAGGCCCTCTTCAAGCGACGCGCCGAATTTACCATCGCCTGCCGCCCGGACAATCCCGAGATGCCAAGCCCCATAAAGCGCATCGGCGCGGGGATCATTCGGCGCCGCGGCCTCAAAGTCTTCTATGGCCTCATAGGTGTCGCCGATCAGGCCCTTCATGACAATCGCAAAAGCCGAACTGCTGCGCGTTCTGAAACCCGTATGCAGCGCGCGCATGAACAGCGCTTCGACATTACCCGGGTCGCGCTTCAACGCGCGCTCCGCAAGTTTGATCGCGTCTTTCGCATGATCTTTGGCGTCATCGACCCGCATCAACATGATCTCGGCAGCCATGACTTCACCCGCCGTGTTCAGTCCATCGACTGTGTCTTCTGCCAGGGCCATTTCGCGGGCTTGCTCATATTCGCCCGCGTAAAGGAGCGCCGCCGCAGGGTCGCTGGCGAAAGCCTGCGTAGTAAAAGTCAGGGAGAGCAGAAGGGGGAGGAAGCGTTTCATAGCCATCCCATACCATAAACCTGTGAACCGTGGATGAGGGTCACGCAGTCGTGATAACGATCAACCCAACCGCGCCTCAATCATGTCCGCTGTCTCTGACGGTCCGTAGATCGCGACGAATGACCCGAAACGCGGCCCTTGGCTTTGCCCCATTGTGACTTCGTAAATCGCCGTGAACCAGTCGCGCAGATTTTCAAATTCATGGTCTTTGCCGACTGAGAACGTGATCGTCTGCAAGGCTTCGCCGTCTTTCGAGTCGCCCGCATCGACGGCCCGAAGGCGGCCCGCCAAATCAAGCAAGGCCGCCCGTTCCGCATCCGTCGGATCGCGGTACTCTTTCGTCGGGGCCACGAAATCCTGATAATAACGCACCGCGTAGTCGCACAAACGATCCAGTTCCGGATTGGCCGTTGGCGTTGCGTCTGGCGCATAGCGCGTGATGAAGCCCCAGAGGATATCCTTGGATGACGCATTCGCCGCGCTGACCAAATTCAGCAGGAGTTGATAGGTCAGCGGCGGAATATAACTCGGCGGTTTACCGGAATGGATATGCCAGACCGGATTGTTGAGCCGCTGCTTTTCGTCCTGCCCCTCATAGGCGGCCAAATGCTGATAATATTCATCGACCATTTTCGGGATGACGTCGAAATAGAGTTTCTTGGCCACACGCGGACGGATGAACTGGAATAGCGAGAGCGATTCCTGCGGCGCATATTTGAGCCAATCTTCAACCGAAATGCCATTGCCTTTCGTCTTGGAAATCTTCTGTCCGTTTTCATCGAGGAACAATTCATAGACATATTGGACCGGCGCTTCGCTGCCCAAAATTTTACAAATTTTAGAATAGATCGGCGCATTATCCTGATGGTCTTTGCCGAACATTTCGAAATCCACGCCGAGCGCGGCCCAGCGCATGCCGAAATCCGGCTTCCACTGTAGCTTCACATTACCGCCAGTGACGGGAAGCGTAACTTCGCGGCCGTCTTCATCGTCAAATGTGATCGTGCCCGCCTCTGCATCGACAGATTTCATCGGCACATAGAGGACCCGGCCAGATGTGGGACTAATCGGCAAGAACGGCGAATAGGTCGCGCGGCGTTCCTCGCCCAGCGTCGGCAGCATCACCGCCATAATGTCATCGAATTTTTCGAGCGCCTTGAGCAAATAGGCATCAAATGCGCCGGACTTATAAAGCGCTGTTGCGGACCGGAATTCATAGTCAAACCCGAACCCGTCGAGGAAGGATTGAAGCCGCGCATTCATATGATCGCCATAGGACGCGTGCGTGCCAAACGGGTCTGGCACAGTCGTTAACGGCTTTTGCATGTGATCTTCGAGCATTGCCGCATCCGGCACAGTCGCAGGAATCTTCCGCATTCCGTCCATATCGTCAGACACGCAGAGGATCGTTGTCGGGATCTGGCCGTCCGTGATCGCTTCGAACGCATGGCGTACCATCGTCGTGCGGACAACTTCGCCGAACGTGCCGATATGCGGCAGACCGGACGGGCCGTAACCCGTTTCAAACACAACGGGACCATCCCGTTTGATGCCGCGCTTGCCCTCAATAAACAGCCGTTTAAGAATATTGCGCGCCTCTTCAATCGGCCACGCTTTGGCTTTCATATATTCGGGGTCGAGGTCTTTGAGGTTGATGTTTTTCGGGTCGATCATGGGTCGGCGCTTAAGGCTTTATGCGGGCAAAGTATAGCGGCCAGCCGCGTGCATCCCACCGCGCATCGAGGCGTCGGCAAATGCGAATTCGTGGGTGACACGAGGCGCGGGTCTCTGCCTTTTATGGCTAGAGCTAAAAGACTGTCATTTTACACAAAGTCGAGACCCGCGCGGAAAGATCGACTCCGGAGGATTTGCGATGGCCCCTTTACGGGCGCACAGTACGGGTTGTCCCGCTTTGGCCCTCCGGCCCTCACTCCCATCCGCCACATCGAAGGTTGTACACTCCCTCGTGTCCGCAGCGAACAGGATGAAAATGCAGGCGTTTTGGTGAGGGTGGATGGGGTTGTGTGGAAGGTGGCGGGACGTGGATCTGTGTTTCGTGATCGCGGGGATAGATTTGAGATACGCGGGTCTTCTCCCCTCTCAGGGGAGGTGGGCGAGCGCAGCGAGGTCGGAGAGGTAGAGTCATGTGATCTAACTTGAGCACACTTTACCCTTCCGACCCACTCGCTACGCTCGCGCGCCACCTTCCCTGAGAGGGAAGGAAATTCTTTCTTCGCTTTCAGTCAGCATCCAATTTCTCACTTTACTCAAACTCACCTCTCACCCCGCTCATCCCTGCGAAAGCAGGGATCCAGCTCGACACTGCATACCGACGCTAGACTGGATCCCGATTGTCATCGGGATGAGCGGAAGAGGAGAGTCCGGTTTATCCTCTGTCATTCCGGCCAAGTCCGCAGGACGCAGAGACGGGACCTCACGGCGGGAAATTTCGTTGCTTGGTCACGCATCCGTCGCCTTAACCCGCTCCGTATGTGTTAAAACAACATCCCACGCCCGAAAGAAACGATTCCGCAACCCCCTTTTGCCAATGTCTCTTGAACCGTTCGCGCGCCGCGTTATGTGCGCATTGAAACTCGCCTGGAAAGCTACCCATGTCCAAACGTAAAAAAGTCGTTCTCGCCTATTCCGGCGGACTCGACACGTCGATCATTTTGAAATGGTTGCAGGAAGAAAAAAACTATGAGGTGGTCACGTTTACCGCCGACCTTGGACAGGGCGAAGAACTAGAACCTGCACGCCGCAAGGCCGAAGCGGCGGGCGTGAAAGAAATTTATATTGACGACCTGCGCGAAGAGTTTGTGCGTGATTTCGTCTTCCCGATGTTTCGCGCCAATACGGTTTATGAAGGGCTATACCTGCTCGGCACCTCCATCGCGCGGCCTCTGATTTCCAAACGCCAGATTGAAATTGCGCACGAAGTCGGCGCGGATGCCGTCTGCCACGGCGCAACTGGCAAAGGGAATGACCAAGTCCGCTTCGAGCTGGGCTATTACGCGCTAGACCCGGAAATCAAAGTCATTGCCCCGTGGCGCGAATGGGATTTGAACTCGCGCAATGCGCTGCTCGCCTATGCCGAGAAACACGGCATTGAGATTGCGGCGGACAAGCGCGGCGAAGCGCCGTTTTCTGTCGATGCGAACCTGCTGCACACCAGCTCCGAAGGTAAAGTCCTCGAAGACCCGAATGTGGACGCGCCGGAATATGTTTATCAACGCACGGTCAGCCCCGAAAATGCACCGGACAAAGCGACCGTCATCGAAATTGGATTTGAACGCGGAGACGCGGTGTCCATCGACGGCGTAGAAATGTCGCCAGCGACGCTCCTGACCAAACTCAATGAGCTCGGCGGCTCAAACGGTATTGGCCGTCTTGATCTGCTCGAAAACCGTTTTGTCGGCATGAAATCGCGCGGCGTTTATGAGACCCCCGGCGGCACAATCCTCCTCATGGCGCACCGCGGGATTGAACAAATCACGATGGATAAGGGTGCGGCGCACCTCAAAGATGAGTTGATGCCGAAATATGCCGAGCTGATCTATAATGGCTTCTGGTATTCACCGGAGCGCGAAATGCTCCAAGCCGCGATTGATGCCAGCCAAGAGATGGTCACGGGCACAGTCCGCTTGAAACTCTACAAAGGCAATTGCGACATCGTCGGCCGCGCGTCGCCCTATTCACTTTACAGCCAAGAACATGTCACGTTTGAAGAAGACGACGTCTATGATCAAGCCGACGCAGGCGGCTTCATCAAAATCAACGCCCTTCGCCTGCGCCTGCTAAAAGCGCGGGACCGTAAGGCGGGGAAGAATAACTAAGATAGCGCCGCCCGATAACTCCGGCCAACGGGTAAGCGCAGACCGGTCGAGAGCTGCGCATCCGTGGGGCCAATCTCCCGCAGATGGGTGCGCACGGTCAGGTGAGAACGGTGAAGCCGAACAGGCTCCACCCCCGCTTGCTCCAGCAATTTGCTCAGCTCTGATAATGTTAGCCGGACAAAATGGCTGCCGCTTTGGGTGTAGAGCTCAACATAATTTCCGGCTGCGCTGGCATAAACGACCTCATCAGCGGGTACGAAAATTTGGCGACCGCCGGATTTAAGCGTCAATCGTCCCGTAGCCTTGGCGTCATCGCGGGTCGCGCTCCGTTCTTCCATTAAAGCATACATGTGCCGCGAGGTGATGAAGATACCGAGCAGGCTTAGAAAGCTGCTAAAGTCTTTCCGCATTTCGTAAGCCCACGGCTCAAAACTCGTCAGACCAAAATTATAGTGCCCGTCCGCGATCAGTGGCCAAACGGCGTGGCGAATAGCAACTGTTAGAAGAATATGACCCACAGACATGATGAGGAAAGCCGCAATATAATGCGGTATTCGCACTCGCCAATTCGACAGGGATAAAGGGAAGCGGTTGAGCCAAAACGGAACGATCGCCGCAAAGACTAAGAGCGCCGCATGGGAGCTGATTTCATACAGCCATTGCCCCGCCAAACCGCCCGGTTCCAAAACGCCGTAGCGGGCGATATCCATCTGCTTGGTTGTGCCTTCAATCAGCAAAGATAGGACCGCGAAAACAATGACGACGATCCATGACGTCACATCAGCCCGGCGTTCGAGGGAAGTTTGTGTTGCGCGTTGCATGATAGGCTTATCGGGCAAAAGAGCCGGTGGCGTCCAGTCCGTTCACCCCATACAGACGTTGCTCGTCCCTTGGGCCAGCCGTTTGCCCCGCCGATCCGGCTTATATCACTGACCTGTCCTCTTTTCTGACCAAGCCCATAAGCGGACCTTCTAACTCAGAGGGTTTGCTTATGACATCGCGTCGTTATGATCTGGACACACTACGCATTATCGCGTTCGCGCTGTTGATATTCTACCATATTGGTATGTTCTATGTGTCGTGGGGTTGGCACGTCAAAAGCGTTCATGCTGGACCCGCCGCAGAGCCGTTAATGCGATTGCTCAACCCGTGGCGATTGTCTCTGCTGTTTCTAATTTCCGGCATGGCCTTACGGTTTGCGATTGATAAATCAGATCGATTGAGCCGCTTCGGATGGCAGCGGGCACTCCGGCTTTTCATCCCGCTTTTGTTCGGAATGTTTGTCGTCGTGACGCCGCAAGCCTGGTTGCAGCTGGTTGAATCCGGCGAGTTTCAAAAAGGGCTCATTGACTTTTATCCCGGCTACCTGTTCGATATCTATTCGATCACAACGCCGACATGGAACCACTTGTGGTATCTGGCCTATATCCTCGTTTATACGGTTTTATTACTGCCATTGGCGCGGCCACTCAGCCGCCTGTCCCTGAGTATAGAGCCAAAGCTTCAGCGGCTTTTGGACCACCGCCTCGGCTGGCTTGGATTACTCCTCATCGTCTTCACTCCGCACATGATCTTCCGCCTGACGCTGGATGCGCGTTTTCCAACAACACATGATCTAACTTATGATTGGGCCAATCATGCGCATAGCCTGACGTGGCTGTTGAGTGGTTATATGATGGCCAAGTCGGCGGCCTTCTGGGACGCTTTGCGTGCAGGCCGTTGGCCGCTTCTGATGTTGAGCGCTATTTTAGCGTTCACCCTCACGATAGTGTGGCTCAACTGGGAGGCCATAACGATTGATGTGACGTGGCTGTGGCCTGCGCGGGTCGGACGCGTCGTGTATTATTGCGCGGTTATTTTGACGCTCTTGGCATGGGCGCAGCAACTCGCGGCGAAAGATTGGCGCGGACGCGCTTACCTCAGTGAGGCCGTCTTCCCTTATTATATCTTGCATCAGACCATTATTGTTACAGCCGGATATTGGCTCACGCGGCAAGATTTAAACGTTGGCACGGAAGTATCGCTTTTGATGGCCGCAACAGTTTTAGGGTGCCTCGCAGGGCACGAAATTATTCGCCGCATTCCTTTGTTAAGGCCATTATTTGGATTGAAGAGGCGGGCACCCTAACCCCTCGCCTCAGCTCTTACTTTTTGACGCCGCCCTTTACAGCTGCCGCCATGCGCCCCACACTCTCCGCGCAAGGGGAGACTAGCCATGATCACGCGACGCGATTTTATGAATGGGGCGCCGATTGCGATTGGGGCGGCGCTGTCTCCCGGATTGCTGAGTGCCTGTGCGCAGGAAATTGCAAAACCAGGTGCCGTCGATGCGTTTAGCCTGCCCAGTGGCTATTACCCGCCTGCCAAGACAGGACTGCGCGGCAGTCATGACGGGTCGTGGGAGGCGATGCACGGCGTTGTGGCGGGCGATGATATTCAGCACGGCGCACCGGAGGAAAACTATGACCTTGTCGTCATCGGCGCGGGCATGAGCGGACTCGCGGCGGCGTGGTATTTCCGCGACGAAAGGCCAAACGCGCGCATCCTGATCCTTGATAATCACGATGATTTTGGTGGCCACGCCAAGCGCAATGAGTTTGACGTCGGCGGCACATTCCGAATGGGGTACGGCGGCACCGAAGCGATCGACACACCGAGCCATTACGATCCCGAGGCGAAACACTTGTTGCGCGGAATCGGGATTGAGATGGACCGATTTTATCAATATTTTGATCAAGAGTTTTGGGACCGCGAAGGCCTGTCGAAATCTATCCTGTTTGATGAGCAGACCTTCGGCGAGACCAAACTCGTCGCGGGTTACGGTTCACGCCCGTGGGCGGACTTCGCGGCCGACATGCCCGTGAGCGACACGGCCAAGGCCGAGTTTATCAGGCTCCAGACCTCGACCGAAGATTACCTACCGGACCTGTCGTTTGACGAGAAATACGAACTCCTGCGCAAGACATCGTATGAAGACTTCCTCCGCAATTATGCCCGCGCGCCAGAAGAAGTCATCAATATCTATAAACGTTGGGGTATGAGTTTTTGGTGTGTCGGCATGGACGAAGTGCCGACGACGTTGATCCAGAATTATGATGGCGGCCTCCCCGGCGTGACGCATACCTTACCGCGCACGGGTTCGCGCAATGATGATCCGTATATTTTCCATTTCCCAGACGGCAATGCGTCCATCGCGCGCCTTATGGTTCGCAGCCTCATCCCGGACGCGATGCCCGGATCAACGATGGAAGATGTGGTTATGGCGACGGCGGATTACACGGCGCTGGACCGTGCCGACCAACCTGTGCGCCTTCGCCTCAACAGTACGGCGGTGAAGCTGAATAATCTGCGCGATGGGGCTGTCGTGACCTATTCCCGCGCGGGCAAGACCCACACAGTGCGCGCCGGACACATCATCATGGCGGGCTATAATATGGCTCTGCCCTATTTGTGTGACGAGCTGCCTTCCGCCCAAGCGAACGCCCTCACCTCAGTCCCGAAAATCCCGCTCGTCTATACCAAAGTCGCCGTGCCGGACTGGCAACGGTTCAAAGATATTGGCACAGATTTCGTCTATTATCCGGACGGTTTTTATAAGCAGGTCGAGTTTGCCTATCCCGTGTCCATTGGCGGTTATGACGCCATCACAACGCCGGATGAGCCGATGGTTTTGCACATGTGTCATGTGCCGTGGGTGCCGGACGTTCAGGGGCCGAACCAATGGCGCGTCGGCCGCGGGCAGATCCTGTCAACGCCGTTTGAAACTTTCGAGCGTCATGTGAAAGAACAGTTGAGCCAAGCGCTCGCAGGTCATGATTTCGATCCGGACCGCGATATTTCTGCGATCACCGTCAACCGCTGGCCGCATGGGTATGCCTATTCATCCGAACTTATCTGGGAGCCGGATTATGCGAACGAAGCGGACAAACCGTGGGTCATTGGGCGGCAAGCGATTGGCCGCATCCATGTCGCCAATTCAGATGCGGGCGCCAAGGCCGACACGGGCGTTGCCATGGCGCAGGCCCACCGCGCGGTGACGGAAATTTTGGCGGGCTAGTTCAGCCCCTCAACCGTATCCAAAAAAGCTACGACCTCTGTGTCGCCGTATGGCGTCTCGTCCACCGCTGGCGTCATAGCGGCGTAATCATTGGACGGCTGCGCGGCGCGGAAAACCTGACCCAGAACCAACATCAGTACGATGCCGACGAGCAATCCCATTAGGAAATGCTTACGCGCGCCGTTCGGTTTTTCGTTGGGTGTGGCTGCTTTTTCGCGCTTCGCCTTCCCCGTGAGGCGAGACATCAATGACGCCCGCCCGCCCGCAGGTTCAACAGTCTCTTGCGCATAATCATATGCAGGCTGACCGCCATAGGCCGGATCGTAATAATCGGGCGCATAGCCGGGATTTGCGGGGGCCGCGCCAGGATAGGCTTCGGGCGCAGGGGCATAGGCCTCGGGTGCAGGGGCATACGCCGGATAGGGCGGCGCGGCGTGCGGAGTCGGCGCATACTGTGCGGGCTGCCCTTGATAGAGCGCAGCCATATTGGCCGCAGGAACATGGGGGTAAGGAACATGCGGGGCAGGAACATAGGGCGCGGGGCCGCCCGCAGGCGGGCCTGGCGGCGGGGCCATAACGGGGCTTCCGCCCGAATGCGGTGGATGCCCGCCTACCGCGCGGCGGGGATTAAAGCCGGGAAGCGGCGTGGGGGCTGCGCCTGTATCCTGCCAGCTCACAGGCGCTTGGCCGTTTGGGGGCGGTGCAGAATCGTTCATCGCGCGGACCTCATCCTTCAGCCGAAAGTTGTTCGGCCTCTTGCGGTCAGTGTGAACCATAGGGGCGCTAAGACAGCGTTAAAACAAAGCCTCAAACGGTGATTTAATTTCGGAAACGTGATGAAATATGGCTTAGAAAATCACGTTCGCTTATCAGATCAAAACATTAAGGGATCTCGTCGACCTCTATCCGCCGAATTTCATCGCCATTCACCATGTAGTTTTCATTCAATTTGGATATGCCAACGGCAACGTCGAGATCATGTGTCAAACTGACGAAAACATGTGTTTCTTGCGGATAATCGTCGCGCAAATGAGTTGTCATAATTGATACAACAGGCCCTTTATCCGTTCGCGCCGGAAAGATTGCGCAGCTATTGGTAAAACTATGAGACCCGAGCAGTTCTTCGCCGTCTAATGAGACGTTGGCCCTGTAGTGGCGTCCAAACACAGCCTCATCGAGTGACTGCATAGGTGTCAGATAATAGACTAGAAGATCATCCCGCCCTGTTTCTGTGCCATCTAAAACCACGGTGTTCATGCGCCGACCGCACGTGTCAGTGACGACGGGGAGCGCCGTTTGCAGCGCAAGGCGTTTGGCATTTTCACGCAGGTTTAGAGGACGGGGCACAGCCAACCACTCTTCTTCAACTGTTTCTGAATCGCGAACAGTCCCGTCCCAAATAACCCGCACACCCGCAGATGTTTCTACAAAAAATGAAACTTGCGTCTCGGTAACTGTTTCACTTGGAGCATCTGAGGTGACAACATACCCCACAATCGTTGATCTATCGTATCCATCCGGAATTGCCGCGAGGAAACTATCCGTTCCATGCCAAGCCGCTTGGTCATGCTGGTATAGTAAATGACCCCGTTTTAAAATTATGTCGGCATCTTGTGCCAAGGCAAGCGCCGGAAGCGCGAGCAGCACCGTAATCCAGATCGTTTTGAACCAGATCATTAAAAATTTTCCTCGTCCAACCACGCCTTATAGCGCTTCGTTTGCACCGCCTGATTTCGCTGTTGCACCAGTGACGCCAAAACCGGATTCACTTTTCGCTTTGGCGTTTTGCCGTGGCTCATGCGGCGTAGGTTGGCTTTGGCGATGGCCATGTTGGCGAGGCTGCGCATGGCCGCCATTTTCCAATTCACGGATTGCACGGGTCCGGCCACGTCTTCGCCCGCTTTCCAGCGGTTCGGTAAGTCCGGCGTGATGATGAGGGCGCGCGCCATTCCGACCATATCGATGCCTTTTGTCGCCAAGACACGGTCCGCCGTATCGCGCCGCGTCACGCCGCCCGTGACCATGATCGGCATGGTCGCCGCGGTCGCGATTTGTTCCGCAAATTCGAGGAAGAAAGCTTCGCGCTTCACCGTGCTTTGGCTCACGCGCCCGTCCGCACTTTCGCCCATCATGGCGGAGGATTCATAGGTTCCGCCGGAAATTTCGACGAAATCCACGGCCTGTTCACCCAGCCAGTCCACGACTTGGGTCGCGTCACCCACGTCAAAGCCGCCTTTTTGGAAATCGGCGGAATTAAGCTTCACCCCGACAATGAAATCATCACCGACACGGTCACGGATTGTACGAATAATATCCAGCAACAGCCGCGCGCGGTTTTCCAATGACCCGCCCCATTCATCGTCGCGGCGGTTTGTCAGCGGAGAAAGGAATTGCGCCAGTAGGTATCCATGCGCCGCATGCACTTGCACGCCGTCAAAGCCGCAGGCCTGCGCCGCCAAAGCGGTTTCGCCAAACCGGCGGATCAACCCGCGAATTTCGTCTTCGGTCATTGCGCGGGCTTGGGCGAACATATTATTGATCGCGTCCGAACCTAAATCGAGTTTTGAATCTGACGCGCTGACCGCTTCTTGGCCCTGCGCGGCATAAAGTTGCCGTCCCGGGTGACTGATCTGCATAACCATGGCCGTGCCGTTCGCCTTGCCAGCCTTCGCCCAACGTTCAAACCGGCTGCGCACCTCTGGATTATCGAGAGTACCCCGTTTCAGCACGACCGCGCCCGGTCCGGTCATCGCGCGTTCGTCCACCATGACATTGCCCGTCAGCAGCATGCCCGCACCGCCCGCTGACCACGATTTATAAAGGTTGACCAACTGCTCACCCGGCACTTGTCCAAGGCCGGAGAGTTGATCCGCCATATTTTCTTCCATCGCGCCTTTGGCGATACGGTTGGGCAGGCTGCGTCCAGAGGGGAGCGGCAGAGGAGAGAAGAGTTGGGTCATGCGCTCTTATCTAGGTTATCCCAGCGCAAAGAAAAAGGCTCCGCCGAAGCGAAGCCTTCATTCAGTTTTGTCGTGCGGGGTTTAGGCCGTGATGACTTTGCTTTTACCCACGTCCGGCAGCGTATCGGTCAAGTTTGCTTTCGCCGTTTCATAAGCGAATTTTAGCGGGTTGCCCGTAGACGCCCACACGCCCGCCGTGATCGGCACGAATTTCAACATCAACATTTTCGAATCGGTTTTCCCACCCGGATACCAACTGGCCACAATAGAATTCCAGAATCGGTCAATCAGCGCTGTGTCGGTTTCAACCGGATAAATTGCGCCTTCGACGCAGGCTTGATAGTCCCCATCAATATGGGTGGCCATAACCCGCGCACCCGGATTATCGATAACGGCCTTGCCGAGATCAGACGTGTTGTCCGAGAAGAAATAAATGATCGATGGGCCGCCGTCTTTGACCATTTCGAGGGTTTTCTTATCAATCTGCGGCGACATCGGCTGCATATGCTCATTCGCATCCGGCGAGCCCAACATCACGCAGCGCGCGCCTTTGAGCTCTTCCAGAAGTTGGAGTTTGGGTTCAGTTTCAAATTTCGATAAATCGGCCATAGGGTCGTTGCTCCTGTCAATATGTTGTGCTGAAACAACGCGGCCTCGGGCAAATATGTTCCAAAGTGATTTTTGACTTAAGCGAATGTGCCGCTACACCAGCCTCATGAAATTGCACCTTTTTGTGATCGTTCTGCTCGCCCCATTCCTGATAGCTGCAGACACGCCTGCGCCTTTCGACCGGATGCAAGGCAGCACAGGAAGTGAACAGATATTGGCGTTCGTCGGCGAGCAGGTCTTCATCCGCGAAGCTCCAGAGCGCCCTAACGAACCTGAGTATGACCCAGCCACAGGTCAAGAAATTTGGTTCATACGCATGGATAGTGAATGGCAATCGCGCTTTCGTATCCTAGAAGTCTTGCGCGGAGACTATGACGACAAAACGATCGATTTCACGGCCTTCGATCATTACGGGCAACCCAGATATTCGAATGCAGACGGACCCGTCTTGATTTATTTACACGATTATGAATCGGGCTGGATTCATGACAAATATAACTTCGCTAAGGTACATCCAACGGACGGCGGGGGTTGGGCGGTGTGTGATACGGTCTTCAACGAATATGATAGCGAACGCATTTCGAACCCAGCCCCTCGTCCCGTCATCTTTGATCCGCCAGTCGTGATCGATCTCAATGACTCCTATCGGGATTTAGAGACAGAGGTCGCTGAATATAATGACGACGAAGTAGAGCTAGACAGCTTTGAGTTAGAAGAGCTCAAACAAGAAATTTCTGAGCACAACAATCAAGTCGATCAAACCTTCACAGCCCCAATTTATACCCGCGTCGAGAACGAAGCGCGCTGTGAGTATGGATTACCTTTGGACGTCGTAATCGCGCACGAATTCGAGACGAACTTTAGACCGCGTTTGGTTCAACAACATTGTGAGGATCAAAACCCCGGTTCAAACGATTGGACAGATAGGGCGCGGCGGGACGAGGCCGCATTGCGTGTTGAAGCCTGTGAGGCCACGTTGCTGGCCTCTAATTGGCCCTATTCTGATTGACGCCCGCGCCACGCTTTCCAAAGCCCGTAGCCGCTGATCAGAAGCCAAAAGACTTCGATCACAAAGCTCGCCAGATTAAAGGTGTAATAGAGCGAGATCATAATGAGGACCGCGCCGAGTCCGTTCACGGCCGAGAACCGCCAATCGGCGGCCGGGAGGCGGTCGGTCTGTACGCCCCAATAGGCGAACAGGATCATCGCCACGCCGATGAGGCCGATAATATCAGGTACGCTCATGACGTCTCCTTCATCTGGGGCACCTCATGACGGCGTGCCGACAACGCGCATTGTCAGGTTAATGCGCCCACCTTTGGGCACCAGCGCACTTTCGCCGTAAAACACGCGGCTGACCCCATGATGACAGCGGCGCGCCTCCCCTGCAAGGACGACAGCGTCGCCCGAAAACAGTTTAATCCCGTGCGTTTTGCCGCCGCGCTTTGGCCCGCCGATGCGAAACATGGCAGGATCGCCGAGGCTGACAGAGACGACAGGGGCGTTCACCGCATGTTCGTCGCGGTCCACGTGCATCCCCATCTTTGCGCCCTTTCCGCCATCAGCCGCTTCGCGATACCAGTTAATCAAACAGGCTTCGGGCGCATCCGGCCAATCCGTGACATCGCGCCAGAGTTTCGACAACATATCAGGCAAATCCGGCCACGGCGCACCTGTTTTTGGGTGGGCCGGTTCATAGCGGTAGCCCGCCGCCTTATCCGTCACCCACCCGAGCGGCCCGAAATTGCTCATCACAACGGACAGAGGCGCGCCCGTGCGCGGCATGGTCGGCTGAAAAAACGGGGCTTGGACCACGCCCGCTTTAACCGCATCAATCAGCGCGGCTTGCTGGGCCGGCGTGAAGTAAAGCGGGTAGTGGGCGAAGCCGGAGGGAAATGTCATATAGATAGAGTTTATGTATTTATATAGAATATCTTGTATAAATACATAAAGTCCTTATACTTCAACTATGGACGCTATTCGAAACCCCTTTGCACCAGGCGCCGGAGCGCCCCCACCAGAACTTGTTGGTCGGGACAGTATTCTTAAAGATGTCGACATTGCATTACGCCGTGCAGCACTCGGACGCCCATCACAAAGTTATATGATGCTAGGTTTGCGCGGCACTGGCAAGACAGTGCTACTCAATCAAATCGTAAAAACTGCCGAAACAGCAGCAGGTCTAAGCGTTTGGTCCGCTAAAATTGAAGCACCAGAAGGCGGAGACCTTGCTAAACAACTCTACCCTAAACTGACGCAAGTTCTGAGGCGTTTGTCAGCCGTGGAAGCCGCGAAGGCGGCCGCGCATGCCGGAATGCGTGCTTTGCGTAGTTTTGCGGCAACGCTTAATTTGGAATATGGCGGATTAAGCCTTTCCGTTGACCCCGAACTAGGCACCGCCGACAGCGGTGACTTAGCAATGGATTTATCAGACCTTTTCGTCGCTCTTGGGCGATCTGCAAAAGCGGCTGGCGGTGTATTTGTTTTACTGATTGACGAAGTTCAATATCTAAATCTTGATGAACTCTCCGCTCTCATCACAGCGCTTCATGAATGCGCACAGAAAACTCTTCCTGTTGTGTTTATCGGAGCAGGATTACCTCAAGTCGCAGGTCTTGCTGGCGATGCTAAATCTTATGCGGAAAGGCTCTTTCAATATCCACCAATCGGCCCATTACCCGAGCCAGAAGCTCGGCGCGCTTTAGTTGACCCGATTGTGGAGGAGGGCGAAGCGATTGAAGCGCCTGCGCTAGAATCCATAATTAGTGTGACCAAAGGTTATCCATATTTCCTTCAAGAATGGGGGTATCATGCTTGGAATATTTCTCAAAACTCTCCAATTTCAGTTAGGGACGCTGAGCAAGCATCTATCGCGGCGCTCAAACGGTTAGATAACGGGTTTTTCAAAGTCCGTATGGACCGACTAACAATATCCGAACGAGACTATGTCTATGCGATGGCGTCACTGCCAGGGGACGGTCCGTATCGGTCAGGCGATATTGCGTCCGTGCTTGGAAAGAAAACAAATAGTCTCGGCCCTAGACGTTCTTCGATTATCAAAAAAGGCATGATCTATAGCCCAGACCACGGAGACACGGCCTTTACCGTCCCTGGCTTTGCGGATTACCTTAGGCGGACAGGTTACGGAACCGAAGAATAGGCCGCCCAGACCCGTAATGAGCTGAACTTTCTGTCTATTTTCAGCTTTCACGCCAAAATTCTCCCCCCTTTACCCTTGCAGGCGCGTTTCGCCGTCCCATATCGCACTTGAATGCTTCTGCCGGGCCTTTTGCGAGGACGTGTGGACGCTCACATCATATTGATTTTATGGGGCGCTGGGATCAGGCCCTAATGAGGAGCAGACGAAATGTCGAAAGTAATCGGGATCGATCTCGGAACCACCAACTCTTGTGTCGCTGTCATGGACGGCGATACGCCGCGGGTTATTGAAAATTCAGAAGGCGCCCGGACCACACCGTCCGTTGTCGCCTTTACCGAAGACGGCGAGCGCCTGATCGGGCAAACGGCCCGCCGTCAGGCCGTGACCAACCCGGAAAACACCTATTACGCCGTTAAACGCCTGATCGGTCGTCCGTTCACGGACAAGGCCGTCAAGAAAGACGCAAAGCTCGTCCCGTTTGAAATCGTCAAAGGTCCAGGCGGTGACGCCTATGTTCAGGGCCGCGATAAAGCTTACAGCCCGGCTGAAATCTCCGCCATGATCCTGACGAAGATGAAGGAAACAGCTGAGGATTACCTCGGCACGCACGTGACGCAGGCCGTTATCACGGTTCCGGCTTACTTTAACGACGCGCAGCGCCAAGCGACAAAAGACGCAGGCAAAATTGCCGGTCTTGAAGTACTTCGCATCATCAATGAGCCGACAGCTGCGGCGCTGGCATACGGCCTTGCCAAAGAAGACGGCAAAACTATCGCGGTTTATGACCTTGGCGGCGGCACATTCGATGTGTCCGTTCTGGAAATTGGTGACGGCGTGTTTGAAGTGAAAGCGACAAACGGCGACACATTCCTCGGCGGTGAAGATTTCGACATGCGCATCGTCGAATATTTCGCGGAAGAGTTCAAAAAAGAAAATGGCATTGAGCTGAAGAGCGACAAGCTCGCGCTGCAACGCTTGCGTGAAGAAGCCGAGAAGGCGAAGAAAGAATTGTCGTCTGCGGCTACGTATGAAGTGAACTTGCCGTTCATTACCGCAGACGCCACAGGGCCAAAACACCTGAACATGAAGTTGACCCGCGCTAAGCTGGAAAGCTTGGTTGATGATCTAATCAAACGCACAATTACGCCGATCAAGAAAGCCATCGCGGATGCTGGCCTCAAAGCGTCTGACATTGACGAAGTCGTCCTTGTCGGCGGTATGACCCGCATGCCCGCCGTCCAAGCCGCTGTGACCAAGTTCTTTGGTAAAGAGCCGCACAAAGGCGTGAACCCGGACGAAGTCGTTGCGATGGGCGCCGCCATTCAAGCGGGCGTGTTGCAAGGCGACGTCAAAGACGTTCTCCTGCTCGACGTGACGCCATTGTCGCTCGGTATTGAAACCGAAGGCGGCGTCTTCACACGCATGATCGACCGCAACACGACAATCCCGACCAAGAAGAGCCAAGTGTATTCAACCGCGACCGACAATCAGTCCGCTGTGACCATTAAGGTCAGTCAGGGTGAACGCGAAATGGCGGCGGACAATAAACTGCTGGGTCAATTTGATCTGGTCGGTATTCCGCCATCACCGCGCGGCATGCCGCAAATTGAAGTCACGTTCGATATTGATGCCAACGGTATTGTCAACGTTACGGCCAAAGATGTCGCGACTGGCAAAGAGCAACAGATCCGCATTCAAGCGTCTGGCGGTCTGAACGATGACGACATTGCCGACATGATCAAAGATGCCGAAGCCAATGCCGAGGACGACAAACGTCGCCGCGACATGGCCGAAGCCAAGAACCAAGCCGAAGCGATCACGCATAAAGCCGAGTCTGACATGGCCGAGCATGGTGATAAGATCGATGAGGAGACCAAAACTGCGATTGAGACAGCCCTCACCGAGCTGAAAGACACAATGGCCGACGAAGATGCGGACGCCGCTGGCATTACGGATAAAGTTCAAGTCCTGACGTCTGCGCTCATGAAAATGGGCGAAGCCATCTATGCTGCGGCAGCTGCTGACGAAGAGCAAAAAGCCAAAGACGCGACGAAGCCAGGCGATGATGTCGAGGAAGATGACGACATTGTCGATGCCGAGTTCGAAGACGTCGATGACGAAAAGTCGGCCTAAGGCCGGCAAACAGGCCTCGCCGGAAACGGCGGGGCCTTTTGCTTTGCGGCCTCAGTGAGGCCATGAGCCAATGATGGGGACGACACACCACACAGATCCGTTCGGCACTTACGCCCTGCCGCCTGCTCGCGAACGCATCCGGGCGAAAGCAGACACGTGCGCGAATACGCGGCTGGGTCACTGGACCATTAGCTGGCGGCGCAAACGTGCGATCAAAGGTCTGTCTGAACCGTTTGACGTCACTGTCGCGCCCGGGGTGAATGCCCGCCTCTACCCGTCTGGCAATCGCTGCGAAAAACGCGCGCTCGCGGGCGTGCAAATTTGGGATGCGGAAGAACGCGGCGCTTTGCGTAGCGCGGTCCAGAAAGGCGGCGAGACATTCACTTTTTTAGATGTGGGCGCGAATGCGGGTCTCTACTCTCTATTCGTCAATGCCTACGCCAAAGACGCAGGCCGCGACGTGCGCCTTATCGCGGTAGAGCCCAGCACGGAAATGTCCGCCCGATTGACGGTCAATGCGGCTGCGTCGGGGGCTACTGTCGAGCTTGTCCGTTCTGCAATTTCCGACGCGCCCGGCGACGCGAACCTATCGGATGGCGGTGGTAATCGCGGCGAAGCGCAGCTCTCCAACACGGGTGAAAGCGTCACAGTTGAAACGCTTGTGGGCCTTTGCGGGCGGTTAAATGTGAGCCGCATTGACGCAATGAAGCTCGACATTGAAGGGCATGACGAACGCGCGCTGCGGGCCTTTTTTGACCAAGCCCCGACGACACTGCACCCCCACCTTTTAATCGTTGAGACCTCTGCGGATAATGGCGCGGCCCTCATTGAAATGGCCCGCGCGCAGGATTATCTCGTGTCTGACACGACGTCCCTCAACGCAATTTTGAAGAAACGCTAATCATGTCAAAACGCGATTATTACGAGGTTCTGGGCGTTGCAAAAACGGCCGATGCCAAAGCGCTGAAATCAGCGTTTCGCAAAGCAGCTATGGATTGTCATCCGGACCGACACCCCGATGATCCGGATGCCGAGAACCGGTTTAAGGAATTGAACGAAGCCTACGGCATTCTGTCTGATGAGCAAAAACGCGCCGCTTATGACCGCATGGGCCATGCCGCATTTCAAGGCGGCGGGGGCGGGGGCCAAGCGGGCTTCCAAGACTTTGGCGATATTTTCAGCCAGATGTTCGGCGGGGGCGGCGCAGGCGGCTTTGCGGATATGTTTGGCGGCGGTGGACGCGGCGGGCGGCGCGCCCAAACTGTCGCGCGCGGGTCTGACCTCCGCTATGAGATGGAAATCTCTTTGGAGGAATCGTTCAACGGGAAAGATATCGAAATTGAAGTCCCGATTGCTGAGGATTGCGAGCGCTGTGACGGCATGGGCGCAGAGCCAGGCGCCTCAATTGAGAGCTGCGGCACCTGCGCCGGTGCTGGACGTGTGCGCACGCAGCAGGGCATGTTCACCATGGAACGCCCGTGCCCCACGTGCGGCGGCCAAGGCGAATATGTAACGGACCCGTGCAAAGATTGCGACGGCCAAGGCCAACTTCGCCAGCCCACAGAATTAGACGTCTCCATCCCCGCAGGTGTTGAGGACGGCACGCGCATTCGGCTATCAGGGCAAGGGGACCAGGCCGCCAAACGCGGCGCGAATAATCGCCAACGCGGGGATCTTTACCTTTTCATCTCGGTCAAACCGCACGACATGTTTGAGCGCGAAGGCCCGAACCTGTTCATGCGCGCACCAGTTCCGATGACTGTGGCCGCGTTGGGCGGCGACATTGAAATTCCCACCATTGATGGGGGCCGCTCCAAAATTAAAATTGATCCCGGCAGCCAGTCCGGCAAACGGATGCGCCTACGCGGCAAAGGCATGACCGTGCTGCGCAGCCAGAACCGCGGCGACATGTATGTTGATCTCGCCGTCGAAACGCCCAGCCGGATGAGCGCACGCCAACGCGAATTACTCGAAGAATTTGCGAACGAAGGCGGCGATACCGTTAGCCCTGAGAGCAAAGGCTTCTTCGACAAAGCCAAGCGTTTCTGGGACGACTTGGTCGATTAAAAGCCTCACCTACATTATGCGCCGCGCTCTCTCTCAACGCCGCCTGTTCACGGGACTGATGACAGGCCTTGCGACAGTGTTCGGAAGTGGTTTGGCCGCGTGGGAGATCAGAGGTCAATCCGACATTGTTGCGGATGTCCTACAGATCAGCGTGATTATCGCGGTGGGTACGGCTGTATTAAGTGCCGTCTTTTGGACTCTGACTCACATGAGGCGCAGTCATACTGCCCACCCGTTTCGCGGATTATTGGCGGGTTTCTTCACAGCGCTCCTTGTCGTACCGCTGCCTGTCTTTGCCTCGAAACTCAAACACGCGTTCCTAGACGCCTATGATGGTAATCCAGCCCATGTGCTCAGTGCCTTTTTCGAAGCCTTTCCGCCCGCCTTCATCACGGGTCTGCAAACATTTCAGGTCTTGACCAAAGCAGCCCTCGCCGCTGTCATTTTGAGCGCAGCACTGGGCTATATCATCGCGCGGTTTAGTCCGCCGCCGTCACATTAGCCCGCCGAAACGTCGCCGCGCCAGCCGTAATCGACCGCCACAGGTCTTCGGCCTCATCCTCATCAGTAATGTCGCGCGTGTGTTGCCAAAGCGTCCGTATGAACGCGCCGTCATCATCTTCGCTGAGTTGACCGGACCAGCTGGTGATTGATCCGAAATCCGTGAAACTGACAGAAAAAGCGACCACATCGCCCTGCGCCCATCCGGTCAGCGTAAACTGGCTCTCGGCGTCAGGTTTACCAAGCTCGGTGCGGTAATGACCTGCGAGTGATCCGTCTTCTTGCACAGAGATTTCAACCGCTGAACCCGCCTCATTCACCCAAAGACCGTCTAGGTCATTGGCCAAGGCGGTCGGCGCCGCCGCGGTCTGACAACCAGCAACGAAGGCAGCGATAAAAGCGAGCTTACGCATAAATAAATCCAAGCAAGAGATAGGCCGCCACCGTTATTCCGCCTGCGACCATGGCGTAGGGAAGCTGGGTGCGGATGTGATCAATATGGTCGGAGCCTGTCGCCATAGAGGCGATGATGGACGTGTCGGATGTCGGGCTGCAATGATCCCCAAACACGCCGCCGCCGATCGCTGCGGCAATCGCCAATGACGGATCCATGCCGTAACTCGCGGCGAGCGGAACGGCGATGGGGATCATAATGGCGAAGGTTCCCCAGCTTGTCCCTGTCGAGAAGGCGACGAAACAGCTAATGAGGAACACAAGGGCGGGCATGAGCGCCGGCGAGAGGAATTGCGACGTTACATCAGCCGTGAAAATACCTGTGCCAAGTGTTTTGCAAAGCGCGCCGAGAGCGAAGGCGAGCAACATTAAAATCGCCAGTGGGACCATGCCAGCCATGCCTTTCAGCGAAGTTTCTACACTCTCGCGCACGCCTAGAATGCCTTGGGCTTTATACAAGATCATCGCCAGAGCGACGGCAATCGACGTCGCGTAAAGCACGGCGGATGAGCCAGAACCGTCCTGCATCCGCGCGAACCAATTCTCGCCCGATCCCGTCATAATCAGGAACGATGGCACCAGAACGACCAGTGTTAAAATCGGTAAAATCATATTGATTGCACGCGGCGTAGCGCCGTCTACGGGCGCAATCTCTGCCGCTTCATCGGCAATCATTGGAACAGCGCCATCGCGCAAGAGAGTCCCGCGCGCCTCGGCCGTTTTCATCTCGCCAATATCGCGGCGCGTCAGGATAACGATCAAGAGGATCACAATAATGAGCATCGGGTAGAAATTGAACATTGTCGCTTTAACCAGTTGGGAGAACGGCTGGCTCAACCCTTGCGCAGCGATCAGTCCCATGAGGTATGCTCCCCACGCATTAAACGGGATCAGGACGCAAGACGGCGCGGAGCCCGTATCGGCAATCAAGGCCAGTTTTTCGCGCGGCATGCCGAGCTTATCGGTAACAGGGCGGAACAAGGTCCCAACGGTTAGAATAGAAATATTGCTTTCGATAAAGATCAACATACCCGTGCCAAGCGCGAGTAATTCGACCAACACGCGTTGGTCTTTGGCATTGGCCGATTTCGTCCGTTTATCCAGCCAGGCCAAAAGCCGCGCGATAAATCCGGCGACGCCGCCAGAGCGCTGGATGAGCGCGATGAGCGCGCCGACGACCAGCGTGAACAGGATAATCCGCGTGTTGCCAGCGTCGCTAAACACGGCAACGGCGGCATCAATCGTATCAAATATCGCCGCGGCAGGGTTGCCGCCCGCAAGGATCAAATAACCCGCCGCAATCCCGAGGCCGAGACTGAGAAAGACTTGCCGTGTGAGCAGCGCAAGGCCGATAGCGAGAACGGGCGGAAGGAGTGACCACCACCCAGCGGTTTGAGAAATATCCATAGGGGGCGCTTTGCCTTTGATGCGCGCGCTTTACAAGCAGGCGGAGCGCGCTAGTCGTGACATCAAGGAGACCTAATCATTGAGCCAGCTATTTCGCAAAGAAGCCATGGAACGACGCTCCCGCGCTTTGTTCGGCGAGGTCATTTTGCGAGGCCCCCTGCCGGGATGGGCCGTCGCAGGGCTGGTGATCGCAGTTTTGGGGTTGATCGGATTTGTGCTGTTCGGAATAAATGTCAGCGACCAAACGGTTTGGAGTTGGCTGCGTGAGTAATCCGCGCGCGTCCAAAACACCGGTCATCTTGCAAACAGAAATGACGGAATGCGGCCTCGCCTGCCTCGCAATGGTGTCCCGCTTTCACGGCCATGATGTAGACCTTAACAGCCTGCGCGAGAAGTATTTGCTGTCGATGCGTGGAACGTCGCTTAAACAAATTATCAAAATTGCGGGTGAGTTGACCCTGTCACCCCGCGCGCTGAAGGTTGATCTGGACCAGCTTCATAAGCTGGCCCTTCCCGCCATCCTGCATTGGGACCTGAATCATTATGTGGTGCTAACGCGCGTTCGAAAAGACCGTGTCGACATTATAGACCCCGGCATCGGGCGGCGGACGCTAAAGCTCTCCAAAGTGTCTGATCATTTTACGGGTATTGCACTTGAACTCACGCCCGCCGCGGACTTCGAACCTGTGACCGATCGTATTCGGCCCAAACTGTCGGACCTATGGTCCTCCCTTGTCGGCGCGAAACGCGCAGTTGTGCAGACTTTGGCTTTATCCGTCGCCTTACTCGCCACGCTGCTGCTCGCCCCGTTCCTGTTCCAACTGATTGTCGATGCGGTGCTTCCGGCGCCTGGACAGCCGAATGGAGACAAAGGCTTGCTCATCGCACTGGCGGTAGGGTTTGGCGGACTGGCCATCATGCGGGCTGTCGTCGAGGCGGCGCGCGGCTATACGATTGTGACTTTTGGCGCGCAGCTTTCTCGGCAAATGGTCGGCAACATCTTCCGCCACCTGATCCGGCTCCCCGTGCGTTATTTCGAACGCCGTCATGTCGGCGACATTATTAGCCGGATGAATTCCACCCAGCCGATTCAGGAGGCTTTGTCGCAATCTGTTGTCTCGGTTTTGATCGACGGGTTCATGGCGGCGCTGATGCTCGTGATCATGTTCCTCTTCTCACCGCTCTTGGCCTTAATCGTTGTTGGTACGACGGGGCTTCTTGTGATCGCGACCCTTCTGATTTACCCACGCCTGCGCGCCACACAGGAAGAAGCCATCTATGCCCGCGCGTTGGAAAACAGCCATGTGATTGAGAGCATTCGCGCCTCGACGACGGTCAAACTCTTTGGCCGCGAAGCGGAACGCGAAGCCAGTTGGGCGAACCTGTTCACCGACTTCATCAATTCCGACACGGCGCATCAGCGTTGGCAGGTTGCGCAGACTTTCGCGCAAACCTTGATGATTGGCTTGCAAGTCGTGGCGGTCGTTGTCGCGGCGGCGTGGATGATGACGGGGGACGGCTCTACATTCACGGTTGGGATGCTGGTCGCGTTTCTGATCTATCGCCAATATTTTGCCGATGCAGTGGTGCAGCTGGTGACGAAAGGTAATGAGTTTCGCTTGCTCTCGCTCCACCTCGACCGGCTGGCCGATATTGTTCACGCCGAACCAGAACGCCACGCCAGTGGCTACGAACCGTTAGGTCCCATTGATGGACGGGTGACATTAGATTCAGTCACGTTCGCCTACTCCCCTGAGGACCCCATCGTGATTGAAAACTTTTCGCTCGATATTGCGCCCGGCGAAATGGTGACACTGACGGGTCCTAGCGGCGGCGGGAAAACAACATTGATGAAGCTAATGCTCGGCCTCTACGCGCCCACTAAGGGGCAAATCAACATTGATGGCCGTGACCTTCAAACGATTGACCCATCTGCATGGCGGGGCCGTGTGGGGGTCGTGATGCAGGATGATCGTCTATTGTCCGGCACGATTGCCGATAATATCGCGTTCTTTGATCCTGAAATCGATATGCAGCGCGTTATAGAGGCCGCGACGCGCGCACACATTCATGACACGATTGTCGCCATTCCGATGAATTATCTCGCCATGATTGGCGATATGGGATCAATTTTGTCAGGTGGGCAAAAACAGCGGCTTTTGCTCGCGCGCGCACTTTATCAGGACCCGGACGTATTATTTCTTGATGAGGGAACCGCAAATTTGGATGTCGAGACCGAGAGAGACATCGTCAATCTTGTCTCTGGGCTGAAAATTACGCGGATCATTGTCGCTCACCGTCCTGCATTCTTAGACGCTAGCGACCGAATTTTTCAGGTTCTATAGGCTTTCCCTTTTTAACGGCCATCCAGTTTAACGCTTCACAGCCTGCACCACGCCTTGAATGTGCCAAAATAGCACGATATATCAGTATGTTAACTATAAAATTCTCACATTGGGAATTTTAACCTTGTTATACGCGATTAAATTTAGTTTAAATCTACTCCCGCGGGTGGAATTGTCTGCTCGCGTCATTCCTAGAGGGAACAACACACTATGCGTGAACTTACTGTTGAAGAACTCGACGTCGTAACTGGTGGTGCACCGATCATCGTTGGTTCCGACTTCTAAATTCCAGGCAGCGATCGCTGCCGTGAACATGTGGATTTAAACCCGCTCTTCTGGGCGGGTTTTTTGTAAGTGATACGCTTCATTAAGCACGTTGCAATATAGGTTCCGTCAAATGGACCTAATGTGACACGCACGTTTCGACATATTGCCCTTTACGTGGCCACGCTTTTCGCCGTCGCTTGCCCTGCGCAAGCACGTGAGACGACGCCCGTTGATTCGTCCAACGTAGCAGACGCGATCATTGAATTTCTAGACAACCCTGCCGCTCTGAACCCCGAAACAACGCCGCTTAATTCAGCGGATAACCCCTCCGTCATCCTTATCAGAGAGCTTGTTGAGTCGATTTTTGCTTCGGAGCCAAACCGCTTGAACGCAGCAATCAATAGCGCAAACACCTATGATGATGCTGCAGCTGAGTCCTTTGAGCCGGTACTGTCCTATTCAAAAGACGTCGCAAAATTACTCGAGATTGTGGATTCAGATCAAAAGAGACAAGCGCTCACCAACTTTTTTGAAACTTATGACGCCACTGAGAACTGGTACCTTGGGTCCGTCTCCAACAGCCTCGCGGCTTTTTTGAATATCTCCAACAATCAGCTTCTTATTGCGGCTGAGCATATTGATACTGCCATGCAAACGATCCCGACGGAATTGTCGGGTGAAGTGACTGATGCGAGGCTTCTCGCCTCAGAGGTCGCGATTATTCTACACGGTATGCAAGGCAATCCTGCGTTCATGCTGGATGCGGCCCGCCTTCAACAAAGCTCAAAAGCTGAAACCGGCGACACGATTAACCGCTATGAAATGATGACGAATTTCGTCTACGCGCTGAATCGGTCCCGTGACTATGAAGGCGCGGCTCAAGTCGCTGAGCGGCTAATGATAGAGCCCCGGTCCGCCGACACAGTGTATGGCTTATCCGAAGTCTACATGGCCGAAACCTTCAATGAGCTTGGAGAGTATGCCGAGGCGAAAACCCTCGCTCAGAAAGCTTTGGCAGGGTCAGTTCATCCGGTTGTTCAGGGACGAGGCCAACGCGAACTTCTTGTTGCACTCTCGGGGCTCGGCGAAGTCACGGCGGCCCAAAACCTTATGTCGGAACAAGGGTGGACCTATTCTGCCAAAGAGCTTCTGGAGACTGTCAATAAGCAGTCGATACTTCATGCCGAAGCCTTGATCGCGATGCACCGCGGCGAATCCGCTTATTCCCTCGCCCTAATGAAACGCCGAGCGGACCTTCTCGTTAATCGGGTCCGGTCCGCCAATTCGATGAACATGACGGAGATGCTGTCTAACCTAGAAAACACGCGGGAGCGGCAATCCGAACGCGAAGGCGCTTTGCAACGCGAAGCCGAAATGCGCGCGGTTCAGTTAGAACAAAAAACCAATCTTAACCGGATGCTCTGGGTCTTAATCGGTGGTCTGACGATTGCCTTCAACTTCCTTCTCGCGTTCTTGCGCTACCGCGAAAAACTGAATGTGAAAGTTCAAGGCTTGCAAGAAGACGCGCTATCCTCTGAGAAAATGAAAACGGAATTTCTTGGCGTTATCAATCACGAATTGCGTACACCGCTCAACGGCATCATTGGCATTAGCGATGCGATGATTCACCACGCCTCTAGCCCGGTGATGCAAGAGCAAGCGCAGGCCGTGCAGGAAAGCGGGCAGCTTTTATTCGACCTCCTTGATAGCCTGATCACCATGTCCACGATTGAGGGCGACCGCCTGACGCTAGACAAAGAAGAAGCCAGCCTCTCCACGACCATTTCACGCGAAATCGCAGAATGGGAGGGGGCCGCATCCAAAAAAGGTCTGGTCTTCACGCATTTTATTGCCACTGAGCTGAATGACGCGGTGATTGCCGATCACAAGCGGATCCGCCAAAGCCTGCGCTACCTTCTATCCAATGCTGTGCGTTTCACCCATGCGGGCCGCGTTCATTTACACGCAACAGCCGCCCTTGATGACGACGGGTCTATGACCGCCAGCATCATTGTTGCCGATACGGGCCAAGGGATTAGCGAAGATGTTCAATCCCGCTTGTTCCAGCCCTTCCTGCAAGCTGATGCCAGTATGACCCGAAAATATGGCGGCGCAGGACTCAGCCTCGCCATTGCCCGCAAACTCGCACGAATGATGGACGGCGATGTCATTGTTAAATCACGCGAAGGACGGGGTACTGAATTTACTTTCACCGCCCGCGTGCCTCTCGCTGACGCTATGGTTACAGAGGCGCCGAGTCTTGAAAATGTGACACCTACATTATCTGCAACCACAATCGACACGGCTGAAGCGCCTGAAGAGATCATTGACCTTATGCTGAACACTCAGCTTTCCGGTAGCGTGGCCACTCAAACGCCCCCTAATCAACAGTATAAAGCCGCCGGTTAAACGTCATATATCGACTGAATCGAGACGGGTAGACCCTGCGTCTTTCTGCGCTGTGAGCCACGCGAATACCATGCCGCCCACAGCGCCCGCGACCATTTGCAATCCGATGCCCAGCGCATCGCGCGCGCCCGCAATCATGTGGATACCGAAGAACGCCTGCTTCATCGACAATAACATGACAAGCATAGCAACAGCGCCCGCGACGGCGAAAACCACTGGACGGCCAAACCCCGCAAAACGATAAACAAGTAGACCCAAGAGATAAGCGACCAATGTGCCGAGGCTGACAAAAATAATATAAAGCGATCCCAGATAGACAAGATCATAGGCTGTCATCGACAAGCGCTGTCCAATGCCCACATCCGCGCCAATATCATTCAAGCGTGCAATCACATTTTGCGTTTGCAATAAAACGCCTAAGGCTGTGGTTACTAATGCCGCGGAAAGCCAAAAAAACATGAACCTCAAAACTACTCGGCGATTTTTTATGATCCAAATCAGAATTTTGAGAAACGTCGCCAAATCGGCCTCCATACCTTGCGCCTTTGCACGCTAAGCCTAGTATGAGGCTCACGTCAAACGGTGGAGAGTCAAATGAAAGCGAATTGGACCTTGGGCACAGCGGCGCTCGCCGTGATGACCGCACTCTCTGCCTGTACAGAGACACAAACCCCGCCAGACCTGCAAGAGCGCCCCGTCGCAGATTTTCGCTTGGATATAGTTGTCGATGGGCTGCCGTCACCTTGGGCGGCGGCGATATTACCAGACGGCGGATATCTTATCACCGGGAAGCTCGGAAAACTGTGGCGCGTGCAAAACGATGCCGCGGTTGAGATTTCAGGACTTCCCGCAGAGATCACAGGTTTTGCCGATAGGCGCGTCGCGACAGGCGGCCAAGGCGGATTGCTGGATGTGGCGCTGGCGCCGGATTACGCGACCAGCGGCACGATATACCTGTCCTATTCTTACGGCGATTGGGCTGCGAACGGCACGGCCCTGATGCGCGCACAGCTCACCGGCAACCAAATCACTTCATCCGCAACAATCTTCCGCGCCAGCCCGGGCAAAGAAGCCGGAAGTCATTTTGGCGGGAAGATTGCGTTCCCGGGCGACGGCACATTACTTCTCACTCTCGGCGATGGTTTCTCACTGCGTGAAGAAGCCCAAAAACCAACATCGCATCTCGGCTCTATCGTTCGCCTGACGCTCGACGGCGGAACGCCTGCGGATAATCCTGACTTTGGTGATGACGCCAAGCCACAGCTTTTCTCTATCGGTCACCGCAACGTGCAGGGCCTTGCCATTGATCCAGCTACCGGAGACATTTGGGAACATGAACACGGTCCGCGCGGCGGGGACGAGCTCAACCGCTTAACTGCAGGCGCAAATTACGGCTGGCCCATCGCGACTTATGGGCGGGATTACCAAGGCGCGCGCATTAGTCCGATTGAAGATCATGCGGGCTTCACTGCGCCTGTGCATCACTGGACCCCGTCCATCGCGCCGTCCGGCCTCGCCATCTATCGCGGCGATCAATTTATGGATTGGAACGGCCATGCGCTTGTCGGGGGATTAGCCTCCGGTGATCTTCGAAAGGTCAATCCTAATAGCGGCGAAGAAGTGATATTGCTGAGCGACGCCAAAACGGAAGACGATGCATTTCGCATTCGCGACGTCGATATTGACGCTGACGGGGCAATATTACTGCTTGTGGAAGACGGCGAGAATGGCCGCCTGATCCGGATGCTCCCTAAAGAGTAGCTCGTTTGTAGCCTCTCAAGCAAATAAGGACCTGTAATATGACCAAAGGCGTTGGCGGAAAAACAGCGGAAGCGGCTTTAGCGAGCTTGAAAGATATGACCGCCGGAGCGATGCCTATACCGCGCAGTGAATATGCAAAGCGCCTTGAAAAAGCGCAATCGCTTATGAAAGCGCAGGGCATGGATGCGCTTTATTTGCATGCCGGAACATCCCTGTATTATTTCACGGGAACCCAGTGGCGCGGATCTGAACGGATGGTGGGGGCTCTTCTTATGCCCTCTGGCGCGCCGGTCTATATTGCTCCCGCATTCGAAGAAGGCACGCTACAGCAATTTATGACCATAAAAGGCGATGTCCTCACATGGGAGGAGCACGAAAGCCCCTATGGTTTAATCCGTCAGCATCTAAACTCACAGGGCATCACTCAAGGATTGATGGGCATTGACGAAGCGACACCTTTCTTTGTGTCGGACGGCATTGCGCAAGTCAGTCCTGACTTCAAACTTACCAATGGCGCATCGATAACCGCGGCCTGCCGGATGATAAAATCGCCCGCTGAATTGGCCTTGATGCAACGCGCCAAAGACATGACTTTGGCCGTCCATGAAGCGGCGGCGTCTATGCTGTATGAGGGCATCACAACGGATGAGGTTGGTGCGTTCATTGATGAAGCGCATCGCAAAGTTGGGGCTACCAAAGGCTCTTTTTTCAAAATCGTCCTCTTCGGTCCGGATTCGTCTTTCCCGCATGGGGTTAAAGACCCCAAGCCGCTCGAAAAAGGCGACATGGTTTTGATCGACACAGGCTGTCAGCTCCACGACTATATTTCCGATATCACGCGCTCCTATGTTTTTGGGGAACCCAGCGACAAGCAGCGGCAGGTTTGGGACGCAGAGAAAGCCGCGCAAGCCAAAGCGTTTGACGCGGCGCAAATTGGCGTGCGCTGTGGTGACGTGGACCTAGCCGCGCGTAAAGAGTTGGAGGCGAGAGGCTTTGGTCCCGGCTATGACACGCCGGGCCTTCCGCACAGAACAGGACACGGGATCGGTCTTGATATCCATGAATGGCCTTACTTGAACTGGGGCGATGATACGCGCCTTCAGGCCGGGATGTGTTTTTCAAATGAGCCGATGATTTGCCTCTACGGGGAGTTTGGCGTTCGGCTCGAAGATCATTTTTACATGGGCAGTGATGGCCCTGTTTGGTTTACGAAGCCCAGCCAATCGATTGATGATCCCTTTGGATCAATCTAACGTCGGCGTCTTTTTCATCACAAGAGCGCCCTCATAAATTCAGAACGGCTTCCATAGAAAACCCGCCCCACAGTAACTGTGGAGCGGGATGCCATACGCCCCGTCTCTTAGCGCTTAACGGTAATTGCGATCATAGGTCGCTTGGCTGACGTGAAAGACTGCACCTGTTTGCGGATCAGTCACCCGGACCAACCCTGATGTACCGACGCTTCCGCTTGATGAGTAGCTGGACCCTGAATAGCTTGGGCTGGAATAGCTTGAGCTTGGGTACGACGTCGTTCTGGAAGAATATGTCGGCTGGCTATAGCTGGACACCGTCGAGTAACTCGGTTGGCTATAAGTCGATCCTGTATAACGCGTCGTCGGATAGCTCGAACTGGAATAGCTGGAGCCTGTATATGACGTCGTCGGCGTATATGTCCGGTGATACGTCGTTGGACGATGTGCTGGCTGACGGTAGGTCGGCTGTGAGTAAGTCGACCCCGTGTAAGTCCGCCCTGTATAGGTCCGCGTTGGCTGTGACGACGTGTAAGACGTGCTCGGATAGGTCCGGGCGTAGGTCGTGGTCGGGTAGCTCGATGTATATGTCGTCGTCGGCGCATAGGTTGTTGTTGACGGGTAATAAGTGGTTGTCGACGACGGGTAATGCGTTGTGGTCCGGTAAGGCTGCGGCGTGCGGTAAGCGGCCGTATTATATTTCTCGCAGTTGCGGTCACCCAAACGCGCGCCAGCATAAGCACCTGCGCCAGCGCCCACAACTGTCCCGAATGTGCGGTCGCCGCTTTCCAGCTCATTGCCCAGCAAGCCGCCCGCAATCCCGCCGATCACGCCGCCAATCACTTGGGTCGTATTATCGCGCCGCTCGCACCGTTCATACGCCGCGGTATTGCCGGAGTAATATTGCGCCATAACGGGCGATGCGGCGAGCAACGGCAAGGCCACGGCGCCTAAGGCTGTCCCTGTGCGGGCCATAAAAGTCTTGGTTTTGCGAGTTTTGGTCATGTGACGCTCCTGTCCATCTGTACGATTTCACATCTCTGCCACCCCGCACCCGAACCGTTGCTGAGCACGCCGTTCAGATTTCGTTCACCATAATATCACCGCCCATAAAAAAGCCCGGCTCTGATAGATCAGAACCGGGCCTCTATTCAGTTTTCGGCGTGAGCCTTAGCCATCGTCGCGCGATGGGCTACGGCGGCGGCGAGGCCGCTTTGGCTTATCATCGCCATCATCATCGTCGCGTTTAGCGCGTGGCTTATCTTCAACTTCGATTTCTTCGCCGGACTCTTGATCAACATGCTTCATTGACAAGCGGACTTTACCACGATCATCGAAGCCCATGAGTTTGACCCAAACGTCTTGACCTTCCGTGAGGAAGTCAGACGGGTGGTTGACCCGCTCTGGCTTGATCATAGAGACGTGGACGAGGCCGTCTTTTTTGCCAAAGAAGTTCACGAATGCGCCGAAATCGACGACCTTCACAACTTTGCCTTTATAGACTTTGCCCGCTTCTGGCTCTTCGGTCAGGCTAGAGATCCAAGCTTTCGCGGCTTCGATCGATTTCTGATCGTTGGACGCGATTTTGATCGTGCCATCATCTTCGACAGAGACGCGAGCACCAGTTGTATCAACGATTTCGCGAATGACCTTGCCGCCAGAACCGATGACGTCACGGATCTTATCGACCGGAATTTGCATCTGCTCGATACGCGGCGCAAATTCGCCAACGCTGTCACGGGATTCTGTCAGCGCATCATTCATGCGGTCCAGAATGTGAAGACGACCCGCATGGGCTTGGGCCAAGGCCGTTTCCATGATGTCCTCAGAAATACCCGCGATTTTGATGTCCATCTGCAAGGACGTGATGCCTTCGGATGTACCCGCGACTTTAAAGTCCATATCACCAAGGTGATCTTCGTCGCCAAGGATATCAGACAGAACAGCAATGCCAGCGTCATCTTTGATGAGGCCCATCGCGATACCGGAAACCGGACGCTTTAGCGGCACACCGGCATCCATCATTGCCAATGAACACCCACAGACAGTCGCCATTGAGCTTGAGCCGTTTGACTCAGTGATCTCTGACACGAGACGGATTGTGTATGGGAAGTCTTCAGCCGTTGGCAGGACCGCTTGCAGCGCGCGCCATGCGAGCTTGCCGTGGCCATGTTCGCGGCGTGATGTTCCGCCCATGCGGCCTGTTTCCCCGACAGAATATGGCGGGAAGTTATAGTGCAGCATGAACTTGTTCTTCATCGTGCCTGTCAGCTGATCAACGAACTGCTCATCATCAGATGTGCCGAGTGTGGCCACACAGATCGCCTGTGTTTCACCGCGTGTGAACAACGCCGAGCCGTGCGTGCGGGGCAGAAGGCCTGCCATCGCTTCAATCGGGCGAACTTCGTCGAGCTTACGGCCATCGATGCGCTTCTTTGTCTTGATGACAGAGGTGCGGACAGTTTCTGATTCAACAGATTTGAAGGCATCGCTAAAGACGCTTTCGGACATGCCGTCCGGATTGTCTTCTGACGCAACCAATTCAGCTTTCGCTGCTGTCTTGGCTGTGCGGAGCGCGTCTTGGCGATCCATTTTGTCTTTCATCTTGTAAGCGGCCTTGATGCCTTTTTCGGCAGACTTCTTAACAAGCTTCTTCTCAGCAGAGCGGTCCGGTGCGTTGAATTCGACCAAAGGTTTGCCAGCTTTTTCGACCAACTCATTGATGGCTTCAATCACGTCTTGGCACGCTTCGTGCGCGAACATGACCGCGCCGAGCATTTGCTCTTCGGTCAGCTCTTTCGCTTGTGACTCAACCATCATGACGGCGTCGTCTGTACCGGCAACAACGAGGTCAAGCTCACTGTCTTCCATTTCGTCGAGCATTGGGTTCAGGACATAGTCGCCATCGATCAGGCCAACGCGCGCGGCGCCGATTGGACCCGCGAACGGTGCGCCGGAGAGCGCAAGCGCCGCAGAGGCCGCCACGATGCCGATGATGTCAGGTTCGTTTTCAAGATCATGTTGCAGAACCGTGATAACGATTTGCACTTCGTTCTTATAGCCCTTTGGGAAGAGCGGGCGGATCGGACGGTCTGTCAGGCGGGAGATCAGTGTCTCGCGCTCTGTCGGGCGGCCTTCGCGTTTAAAGTAGCCACCAGGCACTTTACCGGCGGCGTAGAATTTTTCCATATAGTTGACGGTCAGCGGGAAAAAGCTTTGGCCGGGGCGTTCGCTCTTGGCGAAGCAAGCGGTTGCGAGCAATTTCGTGTCGCCGTAAGTCGCGAGAACCGCGCCGTCAGCTTGGCGGGCGATGCGGCCCGTTTCTAGGGTGAGCGGACGTCCCGCCCAGTCAATCGTAACAGATTGCGTATCAAACATTATAATTCGTCTTTCGTTTTCGTACGTATGCCCCTGCCATCAGAGGCGCGTCATGTGGCTATATAGCCATTGCGCGTAAATGCGCGAAAGCCGCCGAACCCCTGTCCGGCGGCTTTTATTGTGATTAAACGTGCGCCTAGCGGCGGAGTTCCAATCGCTTGATCAAGTCCTGATAGCGAGCTTCGCTTGTGGCCTTGAGGTAATCCAGCAAACGACGACGTTTATTGACCATAGTCAGCAAACCGCGGCGTGAGTGGTTATCTTTTTTATTGGTTTTGAAGTGTTCAGTCAGGGCCTTGATGCGGTGCGTCAGGATCGCGACTTGAACTTCGGGGGAACCAGTATCACCCGGTTTTGTTGCAAACTCAGTGATGAGTTCGGCTTTACGTTCGGCAGTAATCGACATCGGGCTTCTCCATTAGGTTAGATGTTAAACACGCGCTTCGGACGTAAGTCCGAACCCCGCGGTTGGCATAATGCGACCGGATTGCCATTACTCATTGCCAAGACCCATTCTGCGTCATGGTAAGGAGAAACGGACCCGATTGCGCGGCCCTGCCTCAATGCGATTGCCTGCTGTTCGGTCACGGCCAGCACCGGGATGTCGTCCAGTGCGGTCGAGAGCGGCAACAACCCCTCTTCGGCGCGCGCGCCATCGCACATTTGCTCCAGCGCGTCCAGCGTCAATGACGTGTCCAATGCGAAAGGCCCAACCCGCGTCCGGCGTAATCGGGACACATGCCCTTCTGCCCCCAGCGCTTCGCAAATATCGCGCGCCAGCGACCGCACATAGGTGCCTTTGCCGCAATCTACCGTAAAAGCCGCAACGCCGCCGCTCAAGTTGACTAAAGTCACGGCCTCAATCTGTACGATGCGGGTTTTCATCTCGACAGGGGCGCCCGCGCGCGCGAGGTCATAAGCACGTTTGCCGTCAATTTTGATTGCGGAATATTTAGGCGGGATTTGGTTCACTGCGCCGACAAAGCGCGGCAGTACAGCGTTGATTTGCACCGCCGTTGGCCGGACGTCAGATTGCCCCGTCACTTCGCCTTCGGCGTCCAGCGTTTCGGTGCTGGTCCCAAAAGTGATATCAAATTCATACGCCTTGGCGGCATCCACAAGGAACGGCACAGTCTTGGTCGCTTCGCCCAGCGCAATCGGCAATATTCCTGTCGCGAGCGGGTCCAGCGTTCCCGCATGTCCGGCCTTTTGCGCCTGAAACAACCACCGCACCCGCCCGACGGCCTTGGTACTGCCAAGCTCCAGCGGTTTATCCAACACCACCCAGCCATGCACGGGATTGCCGCGTTTTTTTCGATTACGTCCGTTCGGGTCCATGGGCGGGGTGTTAGTCGGGAAGACCGAGCCTGTCACAGAGATTAGTCGGATTGAGTGACGAATGTGGCGCTATTTTATTTAACGCCGTCCCACAAACTCTGATTGCGGCAGCTTGAGAAGGCTACTAAAGCGGCCCTGTTGAAAAACATCATCAATTTTGGGGAATATAATGAATACGAAACTACTTTTGCTCGCGGCTGCTGCCGTCGCAATGACGGGCTGCTCGACCATCGCGAACGGTAAAAACCAATCTGTCGACTTCACGACTGGCGCTGTTGAAGGCGCAAACTGCCTTGTCACTGGCGGCCGTGATGGCGCAGTACGCGAAGAATTCCAAACACCCGCAACCGTTCCAATTCGCCGCGCCAAAGCCGCGATTGATGTCGAATGTAGCAAAGCAGGCTATCAAACAGCCTCTCGCCGGGTTGAGTCCAAGATGGAAGGCACAACAGGCGGCAATGTCGTTGCAGGCGGTTTCGTTGGATTGGGCGTCGATGCTATGACGGGCGCGATGTTCAAATATCCAGATACCATTCTTCTGGAAATGGACCCGGTTGAAGGATCAGCAACCGACATGGGCGAACCCATCGCGCGGTAGAGTTTAACCCTCCGAAAGTTTGACCCTCTCCTAACTGGGAGAGGGTTTTTTTATGTCGTCAGATATAATGAACCACCGCTCACCTCGACGGCCGGCGCTTTCGCCAACGCTTTGCACTGACCGCCAATGTTTTCACCCGTCTGCACATCAAACGCATAGCCGTGCCACGGACAGGTGATTGTCCCGTCATCCGCGACGGTTCCTGCGTCCAGCGGTCCGAGCAAATGCGGACAGACGGCGCTATGGGCGATCCATTGGTTTTTCCAAAACCGTAGCGCATAACGATGGCCGCGCCATTCTACGGAATGGACGGCCGCTTTATCGAGCGTATCTTCTTGACCCAGACAGAGTGTGTCCTTTGAACCCGTTTGATCCACCTGCCGCCACCGTTGACGATCATTGAGTGCGGACTGACGCCCTTCCATCAGGCCCACATCTTCATCATAAAGCTGCGTATATTGACCGCGTAAATATTGCAGCGCCACCGCGCCAATCGCCGGATCAGCGGGCGCGTCGGGCAAATAAAAGCGCACATCGATATCGATGGTTTGATCATCGACACGGGTGGCTTGGGTGTGAATTTCTGTTCCCTGGCCCATGCCGGACAGGACGGTTGAGACCCAATAGTGACGGTCCATATCGACGATTAAATCGATCAATTGATGCCCGCCGGACGGCACACCCAGTTTGGCGCGCCACCCCCACGGACCGCTGTCGATCAGATCAATGGCCGAGAAGGACGACGCGTGCACATGCGGGAGATGTTCCCAATCATGTGCGTTTTCCATCATGCGGGTAAGGCTAACCGGAAGGCGGCGCGTGTAATGGCCGACATAATGTAGATCATTGATCCGTTGATAATTGACGATGTTGGAGCGGCCCGCACAGATCGCCTGCTCTTGATCGCTCAACACGGCTTATTCCTCTTCGCCGCCCAGATCGCGCATAACCTCTGGCGTGGCGAGCAAGCGCGCCATATCGTCGGCCACCTCAAACGTGGTGTCCAGCCGGAAGACTAAGCGCGGCGTGCTTTTCATCTCTAGCTCTCGACCTAAACGACCGCGCAAGAAACGCGAGCAGCGTTTCAATCCCTCGATCACGGCAGGTCCATCGGCGTCGCGGCCCAATGGGGCAGCAAAAACGGTCGCGATTTTAAGGTCAGGCGCGGCCCGCACTTCGGCAATCGTAATGCTGACGCCTTTAAGCGCCGGATCGCGCAAGTCTTCTTTATTAATGATCTCAGCCAAAGCGCGGCGGATAAGTTCGCCAGCTTGTAGCTGACGTTGGGAGGGGGGGCGATTTCGGCTCATACACTCTACTCATCGACAATGATTTGACCCAAATTCAGGTCGAAAAGACATTCTTTTGATCGAACGCTTCCATTATTTTCTCAGTCTCTAAAGCCAGTAGTCGATTTGATATGCGCCGCACAGAAAGGGACACAGTTCAAATATTTCTAGCTTGAAGGTAGGAAGACCTTAGTCTTTCGTCTTAGGTTTTGCCTGCAAGGGCGTTCGGAACCTGTGCAGCTTTGCCCCCATGAATCCAGCGGGTGCGGGCATGGCGGGATGCCAGCGGCCCCGTTTCGGGGTCGGCGCGCGGCTGCTGCGGCGGATCATCATGGCGGTTCCAAGGGTAACGAGACCGCCAGCCGTAAAGAAGAACAAGGCTGTCTCCCCCGCAAAAAGACTGACCACAAGGCCCGCCAAAATCGGGCCGACAACGGATCCTGTGGCCCAGCATATAATAAGAACGCCCATTAATTCTGTCACGCGCCCCTCCGCCATACGGTCGATCCCATGCGCGACGCTAATGCTGTAAAATGTCAGTGAGCCGACGCCCCAAAGCGCCAAGAGAGCTAAAATTACGCCGCGCGGCATGGATTGCCCAAACAGCGCCAAAGCAAAGACAGCCACAGCGGCCAGCAAACATTGTCCGGCAATCGTGGTGCGGCGGTCCAATCTGTCAGACAAGCGGCCCAATGGCCACTGCGCCACCAAAGCCCCGCCATTGGCCGCGGCAAACGCCAAAGCTGCCGCCGTAATTGGGTTGATTTCCGGCATGACGCTGGTCGCGTAGATCGGCAAAAACGCAAATGTCCCCGTATTGATTACGCCTGCCATAAAACACCCGACCATCGCTGACGGGGCCATTTTGGCGATGTAGCGGAGTGGTAGTCCCTTTGACGGCAGGCGCGTGGGCTCGGCTTGTTTTGTCAGGCATATGGGAATTAACGCACATGCGAGAAATAATCCGGTCAGCACGAACGTATGCGGCGCAAGGGGCAAGGCCCCGGCAATGAGGAATGGGCCTGTCATAATGGCCGCTTTCGCCGCCACATTATAGGCGCTCAACACGCTGCCGCGTTGATCCTCGGGGGCCGCTTGCCCCAGCCAAGCCTCCGCCGAGGCAAACATAGCGGCGAACCCGATACCCTGAAGAATACGGATCGGGGCCCACGCCCAGATCGGAAGAATGAAACTGAGCGCCAAAGACCCAACAACCGTCAGGCTGGCGGCCGCGCTAAAAGTTCGGATATTCCCCGTTCGCGCGACGATTTGCGGCGCAAGATAGGCACCGAGCATCATACCTGCCGCATAGAGCGCGGCAACAAAGCCGATCATCTTAGAATCTGCGCCGAGTTCCGACAGTCCCAGCGGCACAATAATGCTGAGCGTTCCGCCTGCGAGTTGCAAGAACCAAACCGCGACGATGAGGACGAAAACGGAACGAAATGCATTCATGACTGCGCCTACCGTCTTTTACATCAGACCCGTTTGATCCGTGATGATGCGGCACCAGAAACGGGATGAAAAATTTCATTTAAAAAGGGAGGCCGGAGCCTCCCTTTCATCATTCGTCTTACGACAGTAAAACCCGCTTTAGGCGCTTTCGGCTTCCATATCGGAGAGTGCGACATCTTCGAGCGAACGGTCGATCATTTCGACTGTGAAACACTCAATCTGATCGCCCTTGCGTAGATCTTCGTAATTCTCAAACGCCATACCACATTCCATGCCGCTCTGAACCTTTTCGACTTCGTCCTTGAAGCGTTTGAGGGTTTTGAGCGTGCCTTCGTGGATCACGACATCGTCGCGCAGCAAGCGTACGCCGGAACCGCGTTCGACGCGGCCATCGGTGACGCGGCAACCCGCGATCTTGCCAAGCTTAGAGATATTGAACACTTCCAGGATTTCGGCGTAACCGATGAAGGTTTCGCGGCGTTCCGGTTTGATCATACCCGTCAGCGCGCTTTCCACCATTTCGATCAGTTCATAGATAATCGAGTAATAGCGAATTTCGACGCCTTCACGCGCAGCCATCTCTTTGGCTTGCTTGTTCGGACGCACGTTAAACGCAATGATCGGCGCGCCGGCTGTCATCGCCATCTGTACGTCGCTCTCGGATATTCCGCCCGCGGCCGCCAAAATAACATTGGCTTTGACTTCGGAGTTGGAGAGCCCTTCAAGTGACGCTTTGATCGCTTCGGCAGAGCCTTGAACGTCGGCTTTGACCAGCAGAGGCAGTTCTGACACTTCCTTGTTCTGCAATTTCGCCATCATCTGTTCCATCGACGCGAGTGCGTTCGGCTGTGACGCCGCGACTTTGCGTTTGAGGCCCTGACGATATTCAACGATTTCGCGGGCTTTTTGTTCGCCTTCGACAACCGCGAACGGTTCGCCCGGCATTGGCGCGCCGTCGAGGCCCATGACTTCGATCGCCATGCTTGGTCCGGCTGCTTTCACCTGCTTGCCGCGCTCATCCATCATGGCTTTGACCTTGCCCATATACTCATCGGCCACGATCATATCGCCGCGTTTCAGCGTGCCACGCTTGACCAGCAGAGTCGTGACAGCGCCGCGGCCTTTTTCGAAGCGCGATTCGATCACAAGACCATCCGGATTACGTTTCGGATTGGCTTTCAGCTCCATCAGTTCGGCTTGCAGCGTAATCGCTTCAGCCAGTTCTTTCAGGCCCGTTTTTTCCTTGGCGGATACAGGGATGGCTTGCACCTCACCCGACATATTTTCCGTCACGATATTATGTTGCAGGAGGTCCGTTTCGACCCTGAGCGAGTTCGCTTCATAAGTATCCATCTTATTGATGGCGACGATGATCGGCTTATCGGCATCAAGCGCATAGCGGATCGACTCAATCGTTTGTGGCTTCACGCCATCATCTGCCGCGACAACCAGCACGACAATGTCAACGGCTTCCGCGCCGCGTGTCCGCATTTGCGCAAACGCCGCGTGGCCCGGTGTATCAAGCACAGTGATTTTATCGCCTGTTGCGAGTTGCAATTGATAGGCGCCAATATGCTGCGTAATCCCGCCCGCTTCGCCAGACGCGACATCGGTGGAGCGCAAAGCATCGAGAAGCGACGTTTTACCGTGATCGACATGGCCCATGATCGCAATCACAGGCGCGCGAGGTTTACGGTCTTTCTCGGCTGACGGTTCATCATCCAGCAGGAAGTCCATTTCGACATCCGCGTCTGACACGCGTTTCACGGTATGACCGAAATCTTCGACAATTAACTGCGCCGTATCAGCGTCGAGCACGTCATTCATCGTCGACATTGTGCCTTGCTGCATGAGGTATTTCACCACATCTGCGCCGCGTTCCGCCATCCGGTTTGCCAAATCGGCAATCGTGATAGTTTCCGGGACAGTCACTTCGCGCTGCACCTTCTCGCGGGAACCGGACCCACCGGCGCGGCGCTGACGTTCACGTTCACGCTTGCGCTTTACGGCGGCGAGTGAGCGTTGACGCTCATCATTGCCAGACAGAGCCGAGACAATTGTCAGCTTACCCCGGCGTCGTTTCTGCTCACCTTTGGAACGCGTTGGCGGCGGCGTATTACGTTTCTTCTTGATCCGGCCACCGGCCTTCTCAATTTCTGACAGATCTTCACCCTCTTTACGCTCCAGCGGGGAACCCACGCTTTTGCGTTGCAGACGTTCTTGATCTTCTTTTTCTTTGGCGCGCTTTGCCGCTTCTTCTTCCTCAATCCGTTTCAGCTCAGCTTCTTCCTCAGCCTTCTTCTTGGCTTCCAACGCTTCCTGCTCATCGCGCATACGCGCTTGGCGAGCTTCCGCTTCAGCCGCTTTCTTAGCGGCGCGTTCGGCTGACTGAGCCTGTGCTTTCATCAAGGCGTCTTGGCGGGCTTTATACTCAGCCACAGACAAGCCGAGACCGCGAGCGGCAGCCGCGATGTCAGCATCGCTTACCTTCGGGGCTTTCGGCTTTGGTTTCGGTTTAGGCTTTGGCCTCGCCGAAGCGACTGGAGCCGCTTCTGCTGCCGTCATGATTGGCGGCGCTAACGTTGGCGCTTTTACTTTTGCCGTGATGGCAGGGCTCGCCGCTTGCGGTCCTGCGGAAACAGGCGCTTCAGCGCTATCGGGTTTCGGAATTTCGACGGCCTTGGCGTCCGTTGTCGCGGCAGGGGCCGCCGCTTCAACGGTTGGCGTCGGCGCCGGAGCCTCAGGCGCCGGAGTTGGCGCCGCGGCAACGGGCGCAGGTTTCGGCACGACCGGGGCGGGCGTCGGCGCAGGAGCCGGAGGCGGCGTCGGCGTGTTTTTGGGCTTCAGCTGGATTTTAGGCTTAACGCCTCCTGCTGCTGCCGAACCGGAGCCCGGTTTGATCAATCGTTTCTTTTTCTTTTCAACCACAACAGCGGATGGACGCGCACCTGTGCGGCGCGGTCCCCGGTTCGGGCCACCTGGGCGTCCACCAATGGGGCCGCGCGGTCGGTTATTATTATCGCTCATTCTATTCTTTCACATCATCTTATCATCTGGGCGGTGGCTCCGGATATTCGGATTAGCCATCGCATTCGAACCGCCGTTTCGCGGCCCCTCTTGACGACGGGCCGCAACCTAGCGGAAATTCAGCTTTTTTCAACCGCTGTCGGGCGCTTGTTCTTCAGGCGGAGGCTCCAGCGTTATTTCATGTCGGGCATCGTCCCAGCCCTCCGGCACGAGCGGTTCAAAGCCTGACAACTTCTTCGCCGACAATTTGATGGGCTTCACCATCTTTCCAACCGTGAGGGCGGCGTGAACGACCGGGCTTCGGCCCAATGCCATGCCAATGTCCTCTGCCGTGAAGCAGCCAACCACAGGGGGATCCGTCCGGCCAAGTTCCCGCGCCGTTGCCAAACTGAGTGTCCGAAGCTTCGAACGTCCATCAGACGCGCCGTCAGACGCTTCGATCCGCACCGCCACGTCGCCTTGGGCGGCCACTTCACGAACACCTGTTTGGCCATAAGCCAACCGGCCCGCCTTACGCGCCATGGTCAGTTGACCCAAAAAACGGCGGCGTAGCTGCTGGTGCGTTTGTTCAACAAGCGCCTCAGCATCAATTTTCACTTTAGACTTGAAACCACGGTTAAACCCGCCGCGTTTGACCGCTTCGCGTAAATCATCCGCCGTCGCCGTGACCCACACACCGCGCCCAGGCAGTTTTTCGTAAACGTCTGCGACAACCTGATTATCCGGAGACAATACAAAGCGCACCATGCCTCTAGGATCGCGCACCTCTCCGCGCGCCACGCAGCGGCGTTCGCGAGGCTTATGGCCCCGTCGGTCTTCCCCGATTAGGTCGGGGTGCGTGATGGCGGACTCCGCGCTCAAGCGGTCCGGTCTATAGGCGCATTAAGCGCCCGACCCTTCGTTTTTGAACAAGGCTTCGGCCGCGTCGATGGCGCGGGCTGGCGGCTGATAAGCCCCCGGATCCGCGGCCTCTTCGCCGTCTTCCGCCTCATCTGCAGCCATGAGGTCTTCCTCACTGATCCAGCCCGCGTGAACACGTGCGCGCATGATCATGTCAGACGCTTCTTCGGCGCTGAACTTCATACCTTCGAACAGGCCCGGTTCGCGTGTCTTTTCGCCGTCTTTATATTCGACATAACCTGTCAAATCATCCGGGACGAGACCCGCAACATCTTCTACCGTGAAGACTTCGTTTTGACCGAACAGAACCGTCATCGGCAATGTCACACCTTCGATCTCAAGGACGCCGTCTTCAACGCCCAGTTCGATCCGTTTGGCATTTTGCTCTTCGGCGATTTTTTCGAGATACTCACGCGCGCGAGTCTGAAGCTCTGTCGCGGTCTCTTCGTCGAACCCATCAATGGATGTTAGTTCGTCAAGCTCAACATAACCGACCTCTTCCATGGTTTCGAACCCTTCGGAAACGAGGAGTTGCGCGACCATTTCGTCGACGTCCAAGCCTTCCATAAAGAGCGCAGAGCGTTCGCGGAATTCTTGCTGGCGGCGTTCGCTTTCTTGCTCTTCCGTCAGGATATCAAGCGCCCAACCAGACAGTTGCGAGGCCAAACGGACGTTTTGTCCGCGGCGGCCAATGGCCAGCGAGAGCTGATCTTCGGCAACCACAACTTCGATGCGTTCGTCTTCTTCGTGAATGACGACTTTGCTAACCGTTGCAGGCTGCAAAGCATTCACGATGAATGTGCCGAGGTCTTCTGTGTAAGGAATAATGTCGATCCGTTCGCCTTGCAGCTCATTTACGACGGCCTGAACGCGCGAACCGCGCATACCGACGCAGGCGCCGACAGGGTCGATGCTGCTGTCATTTGAGTAGACGGCGATTTTAGCGCGTGATCCGGGGTCACGAGCGACAGCAACGATTTGGATCGTGCCTTCATAAACTTCTGGCACTTCTTGCGCGAAGAGTTGCGCCATGAATTGCGGGTGTGCGCGTGAAAGGAAAATCTGTGAGCCGCGCTGCTCCTCGCGAACATCCATGATGTAGGCGCGAATGCGGTCGCCCGGCTTAACGTTTTCACGCGGCAGGGCTTGGTCGCGGCGGATAACCGCTTCGGCGCGGCCTAGATCCACAATGATGTGACCATATTCGACACGTTTGACGATACCGTTGATGATTTCGCCGATACGGTCTTTGAATTCTTCGAATTGACGGGCGCGTTCGGCTTCACGAGTTTTCTGCGTGATGACTTGTTTGGCCATATGCGTTTGCACGCGGGACGGCTCAATCATCGGCAGTGGGCTCGACAGAACCGCGCCGAGAGCGACGTCAGGATTATCAAGCTGCGCGGTCGCCAAGCTGACTTCGGTATATTCGTTGTCGACCTCTTCCACGACAGTCATGTCGCGGCGCAGGCTCATTTCGCCTGTCTCAGGGTGCAAGAACGCGCGAATGTCCAGCTCTGCGCCGTAACGCATCTTCGCGGCGCGTTCGAACGCCTCTTCAATCGCGCTCAGCACGATTTTCTTGTCGATGGACTTTTCTTCAGCGACCGCTTTTGCGATCTGAAGCCATTCTAATTTGTTAGCGGAAACGCCGGCGATACCCACGGTGCTATTCCTCTTCTTCGTTAGCGTTTGCGGCGGCGAGCATTGCGTCTCGGGCCGCGTCTTTCTTGCGTTGGCCTTCGGCGACCAACTCGTCTGTAATCAGCAATTTCGCTTCAGCAATCCATTCGAACGGAATGGAGGCTGTGCTGTCTGTGTCGCCATCAAGGTTGATGTCAACGTGACCATCTTCAACGCCCGCCAAAACGCCGCGAAATCGTTTGCGGCCTTCGACAAGGCGGTCAAGCTCAAGCCGCGCGAGATAGCCTTCATAGGCTGTGAAATCTTCATAGGCTGTCAGCGGGCGGTCCATTCCGGGGCTGCTGACCTCTAAGACATAGGCATCATCGAGCGGATCTTCCACTTCCATGATCGCCGATAATTCACGAGACAGTGACTGACAATCTTCTATCCCCATCATGCCGTCAGACAGGCGCTCGGCCATAATCTGAACCGTGCGCCGCCGACCCGCCATAACGCGCACGCGCACAACCCGCAGGCCCAGATCAGCGGCGATCGGGTCGGCAAGTTCCAAGATGCGTTCGTCAGTATGTGTCTTCGTTTTCAGTTTATGTCTCACAACAGGCGGTCAACCGAACAGTGGTTTGACCCATAAAAAAAGCGGCCCCCGGAGCGGTGGGCCGCCTGGCTGGCAGCTTGCCAGTTCCGGCGATGTTGTGGAGCATCTAGAGACTCCGTCTCGATGTTTCAAGAGACGATAACACGAGAATCGCCCCGGAGTTTCCAGTCCTATGCCTGGCAATATTGACAAATGTTCTTTTTAGTGACAGTTTTACGACACTGGTGTCATATTAACGACATTATTGAAAGATTAGCATGATTAAGGATCATCGACCCGTCGCGATGACAAAGGAGTCTTAAATTTATGTCGAACGCGCTCACATTCTTACAATTTCAATCTCCGTGGCAGGGCCGCGCAGGATTCTCGCGCTACCATTTAGATAGGTTTTCAGGCGAGCTTATCTCTGCCAGAAACGCCAAAACCAAGAAACTTCTTCGCAAGGGCCAGACAGGCATTGACGGGCTGGTTCTCTTACCAACGTGGCCGACCCAAAACGGTTTGATCGTCACGCCAAGCGAAGCTGGTTTATGCCTGACGGAAATCAAGAAAGGTCATGTGGATAGTGACGCCGACCCTATTGAAACATCCAGCCCCGCGTTTCGCAGCCAAATATCCGAACGACTTTTATATCGGGCATTCTCTTTCTCTGACGATACACGCACACTTCGATTTGCGGATTTATCTGCTCGTCTGATGACCTCACAGCGAACGGCCTATGAAGTGTTCCCAACACCAGACTTTTCGCCTTTTGCGCGCCTGATCAGCATCATCAATCACGCAGACTCTCATCAGAAACTCGTGAGCGACTTGAACAATGGCCGGTTTGATTATCCCAGCTGGAGCGATAATTCAGCGCATGCGAAACGTTATGGGCTGGCTCTCGCTGCGAATGGCTAATCTTTAGGACTGCTGGCTATTGCCGCTTGAGCTCAAACCACCGCGGGGTCCGGCCCTCGCGGATGGCTTTGGCTTCATATTTTGTGCCGGGCCAGAGGTGCGGCGGCTGCGTGGGGTCATTCCCCGTCCATTCAAACCCTTCACCCGTTGCGCGGGCATGGGACCGAAACCGCGTCAGCGCCCAATCAACATAATGCGGAATATCAGACGCGAAGGTCAGGATGCCGCCCGGTTCGATCACACGCGACAGCTCTTCGATAAAAGCGGTGCGGATGAGGCGGCGCTTATTATGGCGGGATTTCGGCCATGGGTCCGGGAACAAGATGTAAGCCCGGGCCAGACACGCATCCGGCATTTCGACCAGCATCTTACGAACATCGCCTTGGAACAGCCGGACATTCTCTAGCCCTTCCTCTGAAATCCCGCGAACAACCTTCGCCGTCCCATTCAAGAACGGCTCCGCACCAATAATAGACACATCCGGGTGGGTGCGTCCTAAATGAAGAACGTGCGAACCCATGCCATACCCAATTTCAAGCCAAACCGGGCCTGCGGGCAAAGGATCGCCCGGGCCAATTTTTAGGCGAGGCCAATGCTCTGCCATAATGTCGGCTTGCGACGCCGTCAGAGTCCGTCCCTTGGCACGGCCAAAGGTCCGAAATTGGTCTTTATGGGGATCGAAACTCATAGTGCGGGCGACTACGCACCCGCGCCGTCAAAGACAAGCTAAGCCGGCTCGTCAGAACTGTCTTTTGCCAAACTACGGGCCAACTCAAGAATTTGGCGGCGCACAGCTTTGTTCGTAATCTGCGAGACAGCTTTCGCTAAGGCAACACCGTCAGAGCTATTGATGAAATCATAGACGATTGGCATTTGGTCATTATCAGAAAACTCACCCGCTTCTATCTCGTTGGTCATACCTTCAAAAAAGTAACCAACAGACACTTCGAGAACTTGGCTTAAACGCCACAAACGCGACGCGCCGACCCGGTTAGTCCCACGCTCATATTTCTGCACTTGCTGAAACGTTACACCAAGCTGATCGCCAAGCTTCTCTTGACTCATTTTCATGATCTGACGTCTCAATCTGACGCGTGCGCCAACATGGACATCAACAGGATTTGCCGACCGTGGAGCATGTTTATTTATCATTGGCCTTGTTTCCCCTCAGCGAAGCCCCACTCGTCAAGTTGAGTTTAATCGTCCCTTAGGTCCCAACATACCTGTGATGCTTAGTAATAATAAACCTAGATTAAGCAAGGCTAACACTGCGTTGACGCGGGTCATTTCAACGGTTTGACCGATAGAAACAGGCAAAACGGTATCCAGTTGCCCGACGCGTTTTCCTGTCAACACACGCTCTGCGCGACCATAGGAGTCAAAGACGCCGCTGACGCCATTGGCGGCAGATCGGATAAGGGGCATCCCTTCTTCAATCGCGCGGTATCTTGCAATCGCCGCGTGCTGGGCCGGGCCAATCGTTCCGCCAAACCACGCATCATTGGATTGGTTCAAAATCGCCTGAGCTTGCAGAGAGCCATTCGGCGTCAATCCCGGGAAGATGACCTCATAACAAATCTGCGGAGAAATCGGCGGCAAACCCGGAAATTCCGAAACGCGTTTTTCTGGGGCGGGCGAGATTGAGGCAATCGCTGTTGAAACCAAGCGCGCGCCAATGTTCTCGACCAATTCTCCGCCCGGAATGAATTCACCAAAGGGAACCAATTTTTTCTTATCATTCGATCCGGCAATGGCCGGAATGCCGTCTGTGTCAAAAGTGATCGCCACCGCACTATTGTAATAGCGTGTCTTTGGCGTTCCGTCCCGGTCCGGGCCAATTTCGCGCCGTAACGAATTCATCAACCAAACCGGCGGCGTATCCGTCCGCTGCGCCAACTGTTGCCCCATATAACGCAGTAGAGCCTCGTCCTCCGTCGCAAAGCCGTTCACTGCGCCTTCCGGCCACACTAAATGCGTAACAGCCTCAATACCGGGCTCAACACTGACGCCTAAATAAGCATTGACGATCCCAAGGGATGTCTCTGGATTGATTTTCTCTGACTGACGAAAAGGAACCGCCACGAGGCGCAAAACAACGCCGGGATGGACGTCTTGCACCGCGTTGGAGAGCCGGACAGAGCCAAAGCTGGCCATCAATGTGAGCGCGCCAAGGGCGGTCACGACAGGGCGCCAATTTCGCGTCAAAACAACCATGCCGATCAAGGCCGCAAGCCCATACATCACCATCGTCAAACCATAGACACCGAACAAGCTGGACGATTGGCTCATCGCGCCGCCGGGCTCAAACGCATAGGCCGCCATATTCCACGGAAAGCCGGACAGCACATGCCCCCGGGCTAGTTCAGCAAGCGTAAAGGCTGCCATAAAGACAAGCCCTTTGCGGCGCAATCCGGCTTGCCGCGCCGTCATCGCTCCGGCCACGCCCCAAAAAAGCGATAGAAGGACCGCCAAACCGCCTACGAGCGGCGGAATCATTGGGATAAATTCGGGTCCGCGTTCAATAAAGGCCGAAGCGATCCAGAAACAACTGGCAGAAAACCACCCTAGACCAAATAATAATCCCGTCCAAAATCCTGCGCGGCCCGGACGATCCCAGCGCGATACACCGACAAGGCGAAGGAATAGGAGCGTCAATGAAACAAGGGTCAGACCCCAAATGTGAAAGGGCGCAAACCCAAAAACCGCCATCGCGCCAGCGCCTATAACGCCGAAACGCGGCAACCAGCCTGTCTGAACCCAACCCCGGATTTCGCTTAACGCGCTCATGTCCGCCCGTTCATGTCAGTGGAAGGGCTTGCGTTATATCCGGCGTATTCTCTGTATCTACGACGGGCAGAGTGACGCGCAAGCGTTTGACCCGCCGCGGGTCCGCATCAATCACTTCCATTTCCACGCCCTCAGGATGGACGATAATTTCGCCGCGTTCCGGCACGCGTCCAACCAAGGTGAACACAAGCCCGCCGAGCGTATCAACTTCTTCTTCCTCATCATGCGTGGCGAAATCGCGGCCTATGGCCTCTTCGAAATCATCAATACTCATGCGGGCATCCGCATCCCAACAGATTTTTCCGCCTTCGAGCACGATTTTCTTAAGCGCGTCATTCAGCTCATCATGTTCATCCTCAATATCGCCGACAATCGGCTCGATCAGGTCTTCAATCGTGACGAGGCCGTCCGTGCCGCCATATTCATCGACAACAATCGCCATATGAATGCGGCGCGCTTGCATCCGGCGCAGCAAATCCTGCGCCAGCATAGACGGCGGGACATAGAGGACTTGGCGCTTGATCGTCCGGATCACTTTGCGGTCCGGATAGGTCTTGGCCGTACGTCCGCGCGCATCGAACATCAGGTAAGGCAGAAGGTCCTTAATATGGACCATGGCTATCGGGTTATCGAGCGTATCTTCAAAAACAGGCAGGCGTGAATGGCCCGCATCGCGGAAAGCTTTAGACAGGTCTTTCAACGTCGCGGTCTTCTCAATCGCGACGATATTGGCGCGCGGCACCATGACATCGTCCACGCGCAGCAAGTGAAACCGCTCTGCGGCGTCCATCATGCGTTCTTGCGCGGCTGCTTTTTCCGTCGGAGAGGTAGATTCAGCATCATCTTGCCGCGCCGCATTCCGGCGGCGGAAAACCTTGGCAAAGAAAGAGGGGTTTTCGGGCTCGGCGGCCGTGTCTGGCGGCGAGGCAGGGTCGGTGTTCATAACGCCCTAGCGCTTAATGGCCCGATAGGGATTGTCAATCGACAGGCGCGCTAAGGCGCGCATTTCGCGCGCTTCCATATCCTCGGCCTCGTCGTCGGTTTGATGGTCAAACCCCTGTAGATGCAGCACGCCGTGAATCAGCAAATGCACAAAGTGATCCTCGAACCGTTTGCCTTGGTCCGCCGCTTCGCGCGAAAGGGTCTCACGCGCAAAAATCACATCCCCCATAAGCCCCGTTTCTGGCGGCATCGGAAAGGACAGCACATTCGTCGGGCTGTCTTTATGACGATAATCCCGGTTAAGCTGGCGCACCTGCGCATCATCGCTCAGCACAACAGACAATTCGCCCATCATCGGGGCATCAACCTCGGATAGTGCGGCCCGCACGGCAGGTTCGGCCAGCGTCGAAACCTCGGGCCAATCAGCGCAAGGTTGGGCGATATCGATGACGAGATCGCCCAAGAGTGAGTTACGCGTCAACTTCGGAATCAAGTTCCGGTGACCATTCGCCCTTAGACGCAAGGCCGTTCATTTTGGCGCGGTGGGCAAACGCTGCCTGAGCGGCGGCGTAATTCTCGGCCTTGCCCTGCCATGCGAACAGCGCGGATTGCTGTAGCGCGCGGCCATAAGAATAGGTCAGCTTCCACGGGAAACCGCCGATTTTATTCATCATGTCGAGATTGCGCGTGGCTTCTTCATTGTCCTGACCGCCGGAGAGGAAGGCGATACCCGGAATTGCGGATGGGACCGTGTCTTTGAGCACTTTGATCGTGCGTTCGGCAATTTCTTCGCGGGTCGGCTGTTTCGAACAGAGTTTGCCGGCGACGACCATGTTCGGCTTCAAGATTGTCGCTTCCAGCGCCACGCCTTGTTCATAAAGCTCGGTGAAGAGTGAATGTAATGCCCGTTCCGTCACTTCGTGACAGCGTTCCACACTATGCGCGCCGCCCATGAGGACTTCAGGTTCGACAATCGGAACGATGCCCGCTTCTTGGCAGAGCGCGGCGTAACGGCCCAGCGCATGCGTGTTGGCTTTGATGCCGCCTTCGGATGGTGTGCGGCCGACTTTAATTTCAGGATCGGAAATTTCGATCACAGCGCGCCATTTGGCGAAGCGCGCACCCAATTGATAATATTCCGCCAGACGTTCGCGCAAACCATCAAGGCCTTGCGTGATCGTTTCGCCGGGACGGCCCGCAAGCGGGGTAATGCCCATATCGACTTTGATACCTGGAATAGATCCGCTGGCTTTAATCAAATCAACCATCGACGTGCCGTCGCTCGCGCTTTGGCGCAGCGTTTCGTCATAAAGGATGACGCCTGAAATGTGATTATCCATCGCGGGACGCGTCCGGAACAACATATCGCGCCAATCGCGGCGATTGGTTTCAACATTCTCTGTTCCAATGGAAGAAAAGCGTTTGCCAATTGTGCCTGTGCTCTCATCAGCGGCGAGAATGCCCTTACCGGGCGTGACCATCGCGTTTGCAACGGCGACCATTTCGTCCATTTTGGCGATGGCTGGTTTTGCTGCTGGTTTCATGTGTTTGTCCCTCGTGTCACAATGTTGACGCCCGGAAGGTCTTTGCCTTCCATCCATTCTAAAAACGCACCGCCCGCCGTAGAGACAAACGTGAAATCATCGACCACATTGGCCGCATTAAGCGCCGCGACCGTATCGCCCCCGCCCGCAACAGCGACAATTTTATCTCCGCGCACTAATTTCGCCGCGTATTTCGCCGCTTCAATTGTCGACGTATCAAATGGCGGCGTTTCAAACGCGCCGAGCGGGCCGTTCCAGATCAGCGTATTGGATTTATCCATCGCGTCCATCAACTCACTGACCGAATTTGGACCAACGTCCAAAATCATCTCATCGCCCTTGACGCCGTCCACAGCATCATCCGTCAGGGATACAACCCGCGTATCCGCACCAACTTTGAATTCTGTGGCGACAACGCCGTCCACGGGAAGGATGATTTCGCAGCCCGCTTTACGCGCGGCTTTCAAAATATCCGTCGCTTTACCAACCAAATCCGGTTCCGCCAGTGATTTACCGACGTCTAGCCCTTTGGCGAGCAGGAAAGTGTTGGCCATGCCGCCGCCAATCGCGAGGCGATCAAGGCGCGTGACGAGGTTTTCGAGCAGATCAATTTTTGACGACACTTTCGCGCCGCCGACAATCGCCATAACGGGCTGTTTTGGATGATCCAGCGCTTGGGCCAAATGATCCAGCTCCCGCGCCATCGCGAGGCCCGCATAGGTCGGCAAATGATCCGCCACCCCTGCGGATGAAGCATGCGCGCGGTGCGCAGCAGAAAACGCGTCCATGACGAACAGATCACCGAACGCGGCGAGGTCTTTTGACAGAGCAGCGTCATTCTCAGTTTCGCCCGGCAGAAAACGCGTATTTTCCATCACCAGCACATCACCTGCGTTCAAATCGTTGAGCGCATTTATATTCAGAGACGTCAGGAACCGAACGGGAACGCCGAGCGCATTGGCGAGCGGTTCTGCCACAAATGACAGCGACAGCGCCGGATCATGTTCGCCTTTCGGACGGCCAAAATGCGAGAGTAGGACGACGGCTGCGCCGTGTGCGCGCAAATATTCAATCGTTGGCAGAGCCGATTGCAGGCGCGTATCATCTGTGATCGCGCCGGACTCATCGCGCGGGAGGTTGAAATCCACCCGGACAAGCGCGGTTTTACCCGATAGTTCTGCGTCTTCTAGACGACGAATATCCATTCTAGATCAACCTTATTATGCTAAATTCAGGCGTTCGCCCATGACGCGGGCCACATCAATCATGCGGTTGGCGAACCCCCATTCATTATCATACCAAGCGATGACTTTGACGAGGTCCCCGTCCATCGATTTCGTCAGAGGCGACGCGAAAATAGCGCTGTGCGGGTCATGGTTCAAATCAGAGCTGACAAGCGCATTCGTTGAATAGCAGATAATCCCCTTCATCCGTTCCTGCACCGCCTCTTCCATCGCCGCGTTGAGGTCTTCTGCCGTGGTTTTCATTTCCGGCTGGAACGCAAGATCAATCATTGAGACGTTGGCGGTCGGTACGCGAACAGCGGCACCGGCCAAGCGGCCTGTCAGTTCAGGGATCACCATGCCGACCGCTTTGGCCGCGCCTGTGCTGGTTGGAATCATATTAAGGCCTGCCGCGCGGGCGCGGTAGAGGTCTTTATGGGAGTTATCGAGAATCCGCTGATCCTGCGTATAACTATGGACCGTGGTCATGAAGCCGCGGCGAATCCCCACGGCGTCCAGAATGACTTTGGCAATCGGGGCCAGACAGTTGGTTGTACAGGACGCGCAAGAGACAAGACGATCATTCGCGCCCAATTTGTCATGGTTGACGCCGTAAACGATTGTTTGATCAACATCATCGCCAGGCGCAGAAATCAGCACGGCTTTCGCTCCGCCGTCAAAATGCGGCTGGCAACGTTCGCGCGTCCGGAACAGACCCGTACATTCCATCACCAAGTCCGCATCGCCCCACGCCACATTGGCCGGATTACGTTCATGCGTCATCGCGACACGGCCTCGGCCAAAATCGATCCAATCTTCGCCTTCCGTCACTGTTGCCGCAAAACGGCCATGAACGGAGTCATAACGAAGCAAATGTGCAGAGGTTTCAATATTGCCCGGCGAGTTGATGAGGACTAGCTCAACATCCTGAATATCATATTCATAGAGGGCGCGGGCGACGAGGCGGCCAATGCGGCCAAAACCGTTAATAGCGATCTTTAAAGTCATGACGGAATGAATACTTCCTGAGAATTTTAGCGCTCTAAATCACCGAACTCATGAGCTGAGGTCGGTCATAACCGTTGGAATTGCCTGCGCCGTTACGCGGAACATCCCGCAAGAGCAATAAAATACCCTTGGCGTAGAGCAAATCTTGCGTCATTCAGGTGATAAATTGAGGACTTTAACTAACGCACCATGAATGACAGCGCTGACATGAAACAGACAAGCCTCAAGGACGCAGCACTCGCGCTGCAGAGCGCCGTCATTGCGCTCGAAAAATCGCTTGATCCGATGCTCGGAAAGATGGCCCAATTAAAGACCAAAGCGAGTGAAGCCGAGGTTTTTTCCGAAGACCGCGTCAAACTGGCCGCGCAATTGGATGAGGCGCTGGAAGCGCGCCGTCTTCGCGAAGCCGAGTTTGAGGCCTTGTCCAAACAAACGCGCGAAGAACTTGATATGACAATTGCGGCCTTGCAGCAGGCCCTTGGTCAGCCGGAAGCCCCGAGCCAGCCAGAAGAGTGAGGAGACACTGATGGGTAAAGTCAGTCTGAACATAAATGGCCGTGCTTACGGACTCGGCTGCGAAGCCGGCGAAGAAGAGCGCCTGACACGCCTCGGTCAGCGGCTCGACGCGCGCGTCGCGCAAATGGCCGATCAATTTGGCCAAATTGGCGATCTACGCTTGCTCGTCATGGCCGGGATCACGCTGTTAGATGAAATCGAAGACCCGGAAAGCTCTGTCGAACTTCAAATCGAAGAACGCATGACCGACATGACCAAAAAACTCGATATCGCCACCAAAGCCCGAGAGACGACCGAAGTCGAAGCCGTTGAGGGCTTGATGACGGCGGCGCGCCGGATTGAGCGGCTTGCGGAGCGTTTGGCCGAAGCCGGAGACTGATACCGGCTTTACTGCGCCATCTCGCCGCTCACTGCGCATCCACGCTTGCGCGGGCGCATCTCTCGCGCCACATAGCAATTGACGGTTTCTGCGGGTTGCGTGTTAGCTCTAATCCACCGGACCTTACTATATCCCTCGGGAGCTGGCTCTGTTTGGATCGTGGTCCATTTAATTCCGGCGCCCACCTCAAACTGAGGTCACGAGGATTTACAAGCTCTCACGGACTTTGCGGGGCCGTCACTAATTTCCAAGACTAGAGCATCCCACCCGGCGCTGCCACAGCCTAGAGGCAACACGCGCAGCGAAGCGAGCATGATGGTTCTAGGCTAGCGTCGCCCGCGACCTTGGCGCGAAGCGGCAAAGGGACGGGGACCGTGTAACCGCAAAGCGGTTTTTCTTTTCAATCCAAAATTCAAACCCCAATATTACAGGCGTCGCGAAGGTGGGGATCCGAATTTGTAGATCAGTAGACCCGTTAGAACTTTGCAATACCCGAAAGCTGGATCCCCGTTTTCACGGGGATGAGCGAAGGTTTGGGGTGTTGAGATTCTCTTCATAGTTCAACACGTATCCTAACCCCGCCATGACCGCTTTGCGGTTACACGGTCCTCGCGCGTGTTGCCCCTAGGCTGTGGGAGGCTTGGGCCCCAAGCCTCAAACTCGCTCAATAATAATCGCAGGCGCCATCCCGCCAGCCGCGCACATTGTCACCAATGCATACCGACCGCCGCTCCGTTCCAGCTCATCCAACGCCGTGCCAATCAAGATTGACCCTGTCGCGCCAATCGGGTGGCCCAGCGCCATCGCGCCGCCGTTAATGTTCACTTTTTCGCGGTCCAAATCGAGATCGCGAATGAATTTCTCGGCCACCACAGCGAACGCCTCATTAATCTCCCAAACGTCAATATCATCTTTCGTAAGGCCCGCCCGGGCGAGCGCTTTCTTGGCGGCTGGCACAGGCGCGTTGAGCATCAAGGTCGGGTCATCGCCCATGTTAATGGCTGTGACGATACGCGCGCGGGGTTTCAGCCCGTTCGCATCTGCAAATTCCTTGGACGTCAATAGCAAAGCCGCCGCGCCGTCGACAACGCCAGAACTATTGCCCGCATGGTGCACATGCTCCCAATTATCTTTTAGCTCCGGATAGCGCTGCTCGACCAGCGCGCCGTAAGTCGTACCCTGTTCATCGACTGGAATGTCTTTCCACATGGAAAAGACGGTTTTAAGTTGGCCGAGGCCGTCTTTCGTCGTTTGTGGACGCGGAAATTGCTCAACACCCAAAGCGAGCGTGCCGTCTTCATTGTGAACTGGCACGAGTGAGCCTGCGAAACGATCTTCGGCAATCGCGCGGGCCGCGCGAGATTGACTGGTTAAGGCCAAATCATCGAGCGCATCGCGCGGAATGCCTTCCAACTTCGCAATCGCGTCCGCCGCCACACCTTGTTGCGTTTGCGGATGTTTGGCGCGCAAAGACAGGTTGCCCGCATCCATCATTGGCGGAACTTTTGGATCCATGATGGAGGCTGTGTAGCTCATCATTTCACAGCCGCCCGCGACGACGCAATCTTCCATACCCGCCATAATTTGCGAGGCGGCGAGCGAGACTGACGTAATACCGGAGCCGCAAAAACGGTCGAGCGTCATTCCAGAAGCACGCACATCATAGCCCGCATCCAGCGCCGCCATCCGGCCCATGTCAGTGCCTTGTTTACCGATTTGCGTGCTCGTCGCCCAAATCACGTCGTCCACTTTGGTCGTGTCGAGGTCGTTACGGTCCGCGATTGCTTTTAAAACAGTCGCAGAGAGATGTTGCGGGTGGAGGTGGGCGAGCGCGCCCTTGCCGATTTTGCCAATCCCGCGCGGGGTGCGAACTGCGTCGATAATATAAGCGTCGGCCATGGGATGTCTCCGGAAGATTATGTCCGCAAACGCCTAAGTCGTGATGATAGCCCGTGCCAAGGCGGCACGCCCCATAATCGCATCTTCGATGGAGCGCGGAAGGCCCGCGACAAAACCGCGAAGGACTGGCGCGACTTCAAGCTCCCGCGCTTGGAGCGCCTCCGTCGGGCCGACAACACCGACGCAAAGATGGCGGCGAACACCGCGCGATGGCAAGGCCACCGCAATCCCGCCTGTGCCGTTTCCGGACGGATGATAGGTTACGGCATAGCCGCGCTTACGAGCCTCTTGGACGCCTTCAATCGCAAGCGGTGCCGTCTCTTTCCAGAACGGCTTATCGACTTCGTGAATCGTGCGCCGGATCAATTTGCCAACATCGGCGTCCGTATCACCCGTGAGCATGGAATAGCCCGTTGCCGAGCTTACCAAAGGCCGCACAGACCCCGTTTCGACATGGGCGCGAATGGGGCCCGGTCCGTGATGCGTGTAGATATATTGGCTATAAATCCCATTGCGCATCGCCAGAAACACCGTCTCGCCCAGCGTATCGGACAGGCGCGAGAGATTATCCGCAAACCCGTCCGGCAGACCGGACATTTTAATGAGCCAATCGCCCAAAAAGGCGACGCGCAACGTCGGATAAAACGCCCGGCTATCCACATCCCGTTCAAGAAATCCGCTATCTTGCAAAGATTTCGTCAAGGCGGACGCCGAAGATTGCGGCATGTTGAGATTGTCTGCGATCTCGCCAATCGAGGCGGGGCGTTTCACATCCGCGAAAAATTCAAAGAGCGCCATTGTGCGAAAGCTCGATTTGAGCATATTTTCCGCATCATCGAGCCGCAAAGCCTGCCCCGACATGACGCCAGCCAAAGGCGCAACCGAAAGGCCAAGATCATCGTCGTCGCTATCATCATAACCCGTCATGCGCATGTTTTGACACGCCCAGCCCAATTTCGCCAGCACCATTGATGAATATAATAAAGCCGCGCCTGCAGGACGCGACTTAGCCGAGATAGACTCTTCCTTCAGGGTAATGCAGTCGCGGCGGCGTTTTTGTTGCCAACAAAAAGCCAAGCGTCAGCGGGCCGAGCCGCCCGAGGAACATGACGACGCAAATTGTCAATTCGCCTATAGTATCCAGTTGTCCGGTCGCTCCGCGCGACAGTCCGACCGTGCCAAAGGCAGAAAAGACCTCGAAAGCCGCGTCTAGAAAATCTAAATCCTGACTGACGATTAAGACAAAGAGCGCGCAGATGATGAGCATGAGACCAACAAACAATAACGCCATGACTTTCAAGCCTGAACTTGGTCCAATTTCATTGCGCTGGATATGAATGACGCCAGAGCGCCGGAAGAAAGCAATTGTCGCCAAGAGTAAGACAAATGCAGTCGTGACCTTAATCCCGCCTGCCGTTGAGGTCGCCCCGCCGCCAATGAACATAAGCACCATCGTCAACAGCGCGGTGCCATCTGTCACCGCTGATGTATCCATTGCGTTAAACCCTGCCGTTCGCGGCGTTACGCCTTCGAACCAACTCGCCTGTAATTTGACCCAAATATTATCCAAACCGCCAAGCGTCGCTGGATTAGACCATTCCAGCACCGCATAGCCGCCGACGCCAATGGCGATCAGAAACGGCGTCCCGATTAGCATGAGCCGCGTATGCAGCGTCAATTTTCGCCACTGCCGTGTTCGGAACAATTCTGACAGAACAACAAACCCCAGCCCTGATAAAATAAACTGTAATGACGTCACCCACATCACCACGGGATTATCAACCCAGCGCATAAGACTGTCCGGAAACGTCGAAAACCCTGCGTTATTGAAAGCACTGATCGAATGAAACAAGCTGTGCCACAGCCCCATTCCCCACCCATATTCGGGTACAAATTGGGTTGCCAACAGTCCCATACCGAGCAGTTCACAGACGATAAATATGCCGAGTATTTTACGGACAAAAGGGATCAGTCCGCCGATTGTATCTACATTCAACTCTTCCGCGAGATATCGTTTTTTAGACACGTCGATCCTCGCGCCAATCGCCGCCAAAATAAAGACAGCGAAGGTAATGAGACCGAGCCCGCCAAATTGAATTAAGGTCATCACCACGCCTTGGCCAAATAACGTAAAGGCTGAGCCTGTGTCGACGACAACAAGGCCGGTGACAGTCACGGCAGATACGGCCGTAAAAACCGCATCCATCCAACCGATACCGTCGGTCGTGGCTATCGGTAGTTTTAGCAAAGCCGCGCCCACGACAATCCACGTCCCGTAGACAATAACCAATAATCCCGGGATAGAGAGACGCATTTAGGCTTAACCCCGCAAAGCAAAACGGCGAAGGTCCGCGCGCTTGCCCGCTAAAATGAGCTTATCTGTAATCGACAATTCATGTGTATCCAAATCAGCCGTTATAATTCGTTCGCCAATATCAATGCCGATACACGCCAGATTATACTTGGCCAGTGGAAGGTCGCTCGTATGGTGACAGGCCGATATGGCGGGAGCATTAATAGCGGCAATATAGTTGCCGTTCCCAAGGTTCAGAAAGTCGACCATCTGCGGATTGTGCAATAATTGCGCGAGGTGCAGCGCGAAGCTCTGTTCTGGCTCTAACAGGTTACTCACGCCCATGGCCGTCAGAATGCGGGCATGTTCAGGCGATTGCGCCTTGACGAAAACATGTTGACAGCCCGCTTGCGTGACGCCCAGCGTCGCGAGCAGACTGGATTGCATATCATCGCCAATCGCGACGATAACGCTGTCGAAATTCCCGATCCCAGCGTGGTTGAGAACTTTCGTATCTGTGGCGTCAGCCTGCATAACGACATCAATTTCGCCGTTCAAAGCCGCGATTCGCGACTCATCCCGATCAATTCCAGTCACGCGGTCACCCATTCGGGTCAATTCCCGAGCGACAGCAGATCCAAATGTTCCAAGACCAATCACGGCAATATCACGTCTATCCGGCATTGCATCTTCCTAACCTAGGGGTGGTAAACTTATTCACGTTTGATCCGGTCGGCCGTTTCAGACAAGCCAAAATTCAGGACACGCGACGGCCGAATGGCTCACTGTCATTGCCCCATAGAATTATTAGACAGCGTCGCGGCAATCTCTAGAGGTATTTCTAAAGGACTGGGACGATTTGACCCATGAGATTCGCTATGGCGGAACCGTAAATCCAGTGTGTGTTAACGTCGTTAACCCCCCATTCGAATAGACAGGAGATGATGTCTAAAGCCCTGTCTTCTGATACGCCTGATGCAGAGGCCCTGATCCGCCTTGCCTACGGACTTGTCGCCGGCCCGGAAGGCTATGAGGCGCTGTTTGATGCGCTCGAAGCTCATCAGGCAGATGAAATGGAAGCGGCGTTTTCTAATCAGGATATAGCCCAAACTGAGCGGCTCACTGAGGTTGAAACTCATTTCGAAAATGCGCTGTCTATGCTGCGCTCGCAAGGACGGCGGAAACTCTCGGCCTCCAGCGCTATTCGGACGCTTAACGCCTCGACGAAGCCCGCCCTGACATTATCCAACAGCGGCCAGATCCTCCATGCCAACCCAGCAGCGCAAAATTTCTTTGATCTTCCGACACCTTTTAAACTGGACGGCGACCAGTTTGAGCCGGGTCATTATGACCAACTCCTCGTTCATTTGAAGGGTCTAGAGTCTCAACCTGAAAATACTGTGATCGCCATTTTCGGAATTTATTCGTCTGTCGATGACAGCCTGATCAAAATGGCTCTATCACGCACCACCGGATGGCAAGGACAACCCGTCGGATTATTGTCTGCGCTGCATATTAGCTGGTATCCCGACATCGGTCAGCGGTTTCGTGATATGATGGGGCTGACGACGGCTGAGTTGCAAATTACCCGCGCCATTGTCACGGGTCTACCGCTCGCAGCGGTCGCCGAGCAACGCGGGAGCAAACTCTCCACCGTTCGTAACCAGACGAAATCCTTACTTAAAAAGCTCAGCGTGCGCTCTCAGACCGAGCTGGCCTGTCTTTATTCAGGGTTTTCGCGCTTTAGTCTGGAGAGCGGCGCGGATGATCCTGGCGCGCAGCGGCGCAGCGCCCCTGAAACACTGGTCGCGATCAAACGCGGCCATGTGATTGATTATACTATGGCCGGAGCCATGCGCGGCAAGCCCGTGCTTTACCTTCCCAGTATGCTCGGCGGGCGCGTTGTGACCGGGGCCCTGCAAAACGCGCTAATCCGTCATGACATCAAATTAGTGATGCCGTGGCGCCCCGGCTTTTCGAAATCCTATAATACCCAACCGGCGGATGACCTGTTTCAAGACACGGTGTCAGAAGTTCGAACTTTACTCGACACGCTCTCTATCGACCGTTTGCCCGTTATCGGCCAGATGACCAGCACGATGCATGCTTTTGCCGCCGCTCATTATCTACCCGACCGGATTAGCGGGTTAATGGCGATCACCCCTGGTCTCCCAACAGTCCGCGGACCTCATTTGAAACATATCGGCCAAGCGCAGAAATTGCGCTCCCTACTCACGCGCGAAGCGCCCCGCGTCGGGCGGCTTATTGCGCATGCGTTCCTCCTGCGCGTCGATGCAGGCTATGATGTGGAATTTATCCGCCATTATCTCAAAGACAGTCAGGCCGATCTTGAGTTTACCCGCAGAGCCGAAACGATTGAGACATTTCGTGACGCTTATGATGATACACACGCACAGGGCTATGACGGATTCATTGAAGAGCTAACCTTGTTCGGATCCGATTGGCACGCCTTGACTGAAGGGCTGTCTTGTCCGGTGCAGTTTATCGTCGGCGAAGAAGAAACCGCCTTTCCGCCAGATGCCATTGAAGCCTTCGCGCAAACCGCGCCCGCGGCCAAAGTCACGCGGGTTGCTGTTGCAGGACATCTTGTGGCCTATGAGCAGCCTGATCTGTGGGTCAGCCGCCTTGCGGATATGATCGGCAGCGCCCCTACGTCCCGATCAAGGTCTTCATAATGTCGAGCCTATCGGCCTCATGCGCGGGCTTATCCCAGCGGATACGGCTGATCCGCGGGAAGCGCAGCGCGTAGCCGGATTTGTGGCGGGCGCTTTCATGGGCGCTGTCAAACGCAACTTCGAAGACCAGCTCTTTATCCACTTCCTGCACCGGACCATAGCGCGCGACCTTATGGCTCCGGATCCAGCGATCGAGCTGTTTCAACTCCTCATCCGTAAACCCGAAATAGGCTTTGCCGATGGGTAAAAGTTTGTCGTCCCCGTCCACAGTCGCCCATAACCCAAACGTGTAGTCCGAATAATAGGACGAGCGTTTTCCAGTGCCGCGCTGCGCATACATCAGCACGGCGTCCAGCAGCATTGGATCGCGCTTCCATTTATACCATGCATGTTTTGGGCGGCCTGCAACATAGGTCGAGTCCCGCCGTTTGATCATCAGCCCTTCTTTCAAGCCCTCGCTCTGCGCCGCCTCTTGGCGTAGCGCACGAAGATCATCGACATTGTCCCAATCGAGGATGCTGCTGATGGAATAGTGATCCGGTTCGCGCTCAGTCATGAATATGTCGAGGGTTTTGCGGCGCGTATCGAGCGTTTGATCCCGAAAGTTCACGCCGTTTTGGCTGATAATATCATAAACGATCAAATGCGCGGGCAAGCGTTTCATCAATGCTGCGGACGGCTTTTTCTTGCCGAGCCGTTGCTGCAAATCATTGAATGACCCAATCTTGCCGTCCGGCCTAACGAGGAGTTCACCGTCGATCACCGCGTCCCAATTCACGGTTGCCGCCAAGTCTGGAAAACTGTGGGAAATATCATCGCCCGTCCGCGAGTAAATGCGCGCGTCACCGTTCATGCCCGCGACTTGGACGCGAATTCCGTCCCATTTCCATTCCGCTTGATGGGTCTGCGGCGTGAGGCCTGCGAGATCTTTGTCCTCATCAATCGGATGCGCCAGCATCACGGGAGAGTAAGTGAGAACCTGGCTGATATCGGGCATGGGCGCCGTGCCGTCGATCCAAGCGAACAGGCCCATATAGGGCGGACTAATCCCGTGCCAAAGCTCTTCAATCACGCCGACATCCACGTCCGCCATGTTCGCCAGCGTCTTTTTGACGGTCCGCGCGCTCATGCCGATCCGTAGCCCGCGCGTGCCGAGCTTCAGCAAAGCCCAACGCTGCGGCGGCGACATATTATCCAGTAAGGTCACAAGGTAATCACGAATGCCCGCTTTATCCCGCTGCGAAAATTCCTCAATCACCTCATGTAAATCAGGAAGACGGTTCAGGCGCACAGGCTCCGGGCTTTGCGGCCATGCCAGCGCGACGGTCTCGCTCATCTCGCCGACATAGTGACGCGATAGCTGGAACAAGTATGGATCCATCCGCTCTTCCATCAGCGTTTTAACAAGGTTTCGTTTGAACAGGTCAAACGACAATGTTCCGCCAATTGCAGCCAAAGCCCAGCCGCGATCCGGGTCTGGCGCTGTGCGCAGGTAAGCGGTTAGGATCGCTTCTTTCGCAAGGTTAGAGTTCGTAAAATAGAGATCATCGAGCAGGTCGGCAAAGGCGGCGAAACTCATTCTCCCGCCTCCTCATCTAAACCGATCAAATGCAGGCCCTTTGCGTCAATCCCCTCTTTTTTCAGGGCATATTCCAACGCTTCGACACGGCCGTGGGTAATCCAGACTGTTTTCGCTTTCGTCTCACGGCAGGTCCGCAAAAGGTCATTCCAATCAGCGTGATCACTGACGACCAATCCCAATTCAGCGCGTTTTTGGCGCGCCCGGGCCCGGATTTGCATCCAGCCGCTCGCCACTGTCGGCAAAGGATCAGCGAAACGCCGTGACCAGCGATCATTAATTTGCGCGGGCGGGCAGAGCACGATTTTGCCGCGGAAACGGTCTTTATGCTTGCGGTCAATCTCGCTCACCAATTGCCACGCGCCAAAATCTTGTCCGTAGGACTCGTAAAGTTCCGTCAACCGCTTGAGCGCGCCGTGAATATAAAACGGATGTTCATAGCCCGCGAGCCGCAGCGTTTTCATCACGCGCTGGCATTTGCCAAGCGCGTAGACGCCGACAATATGCGTGCGGTCCGGCAAGGTGCGCATAGACCGCATGAGCTTTTCCACTTCGGCTTCCAATGGCGGATGCTGAAAGACAGGCAATGCGAAGGTCGCTTCGGTGATGAATACATCGCAGGGAACGACCTCGAACGGGGCGCAGGTTGGGTCGGGATGGCGTTTAAAATCGCCCGCCGCGACAATACGCTGTCCGTTATATTCAAACACGGCCTGCGCGCTCCCGAGGATATGGCCCGCACTGGCAAACCAAAGCGTCACGCCGCCTCCCAGATCATGGCGTTGTCCGTAGCGCAGCGGGACCGCCGTCGTCTCCTCATCCATATAATAGCGCGTTCGCATGATATCGATGGTTTCGGGCGTCGCCCACACCGTGCCGTGACCCTTACTCGCATGATCCGCATGACCGTGAGTCACAACCGCGCGCGCCACAGGCGTCATCGGGTCGACATAGCAATCCGCCGGGACACAATAGAACCCGCCTTCACGCACTTCCATCCAGCTTTCAGGATCAACCATATAGACTTAGCGGACTTCGGCGATTTTGGTTCCATCATCGTGCCTGAACACTGCGCTTACCGCCCCGTTAGGGAGTCGATAAACGCAAGCGCCTCTTCGCTCGCCCAATCCGCTTCGCCGGGCAAGCGAGCGATCTCGCGGCCATTTTCGTCATAAAACACAGACGTTGGGAGGCCGCGGAGTTCCATCCGCGCGCTCACCGCGAATGTGCTGTCATGGATAAGCGGCAGGTCGGTCAGACCTGTGCGCGTATAAAAGGCCTGCGCATCGGCCATTGTGCGGTCCATGCTGATCGTGACCACGGCAAAATCATCGCCCCCGCGCCGCCGCTGTAACTCATCCAAGCTCGGCATTTCCACGACGCAAGGCGCGCACCACGTCGCCCACACATTGACCAATATGACCTTGCCGCGAAAATCAGCGAGGCTAATCTCTCCATCCGGCGTGGTGAAAGAGAGGCCGGGCTGCACAGGGGGCGTATCCAATGACATCAATTTTGACAAGGAATTAACCGCAAAGCGGTCAAGGCGTCCTTCTGGCGGTTGGCAGGCCTTCACGGCAACGGTCGCAACCGCTAGGAGGCCGACCAAGACCATGAGTTTGATTGCATTGGACACACTAAACATGAGTGACGAGATAAGCGCGAACACGCCCAAAGGCCAGAGCATGTGGGGCGGACGTTTCAGCGCACGGCCCTCCGATATTATGCAGGCCATCAACGCCTCAATCGGGTTCGACCAAAAACTGGCCGAAGAAGATATCACTGGCTCCAAAGCGCACGCGGCCATGCTGGCCAAACAGGGCATTATTACAGCGGCGGACCGCGACCTCATTTTGGATGGACTTGATGCCATACTGGCCGAGATCAATGCGGGTGAATTTCCCTTTTCCGAAGAGCTGGAAGATATCCACTTAAACGTCGAAGCTCGGTTGAAAGACCGGATCGGCGAGGCCGGCGGACGGCTGCATACGGGACGGTCGCGCAATGATCAGGTCGCGACGGATTTTCGCCTTTGGACCCGCAAGGCGCTAGACTTATTCGACGCGTTGCTCAGTGATTTAATGTCCGCTTTGCTCGACCAAGCGGACACCCACGCCGCGACGATCATGCCAGGCTTTACTCACCTCCAAAGCGCGCAGCCCGTGACCTTTGGCCATCATATGCTGGCCTATTTGGAAATGTTTTCACGCGACCGCTCGCGTATGCGAGACTGCCGTGCACGGATGAACGAGTCTCCCTTAGGCGCAGCGGCGCTAGCCGGAACGCCCTATCCAATTGACCGCGACATGACGGCAGCCGCGCTTGGCTTTGATCGCCCGATGGCGAACTCGCTGGATGCCGTCAGCGCGCGCGATTTCGCCCTCGAAGCTCTCGCCGCCGCGTCAATCTGCGCAACGCATTTGTCGCGTCTCGCCGAGGAAGTGGTGATTTGGACCAGCGCGCAATTCCGCTTCATCTCCCTGACCGATGCGTTCACTACGGGCTCGTCCATCATGCCGCAAAAGCGCAACCCCGACGCCGCCGAACTCGTCCGCGCCAAGGTTGGCCGCATCATGGGCAGCCTGACCGCTTTGATGATCGTCATGAAGGGCCTGCCGCTCGCCTATTCTAAGGACATGCAGGAAGATAAAGAACCCGTGTTCGAAGCGTTTGAATCACTGGAACTGGCTCTGCGCGCGATGGCGGGCATGGTCCGCGATATGACACCGAATGAAGCCCGCTTGGCCGAAGCCGCAGGCGCCGCGTTCAGCACAGCAACTGACCTTGCTGACTGGCTCGTTATGACACTCAACATGCCGTTCCGCGATGCCCACCACGTCACGGGCCGGATCGTGGCGATGGCCGAAGGTCAAGGCGTGACGCTGGCCGAACTGTCCCTCGCCGATATGCAAGGCGTAGAAGCGGGCATCACGCAGGACATCTTCTCCGTGCTAACGCCCCTCGCCTCCGCAACTAGCCGCACGAGCTATGGCGGGACGTCTCCGGTCCGTGTGGCCGAACAAGTCGCGCGCTGGCGGACGGCGCTAGGTTAGCCCTTCGGCGCGAACCACACCGTTGAGAGCGGCGGGAGGTTAACGGGGAGATGTTGGGCGTGGCCATGGCGGCCTTCGGGCGCTGTGTCGCGCGCGCCGAGATTGCCAACGCCGGAACCGCCATAATGGGCCGCGTCCGTATTGAGCACTTCGGTCCAGGTTCCAGCCATTGGGACGCCGAGTTTATAATCGGGACGCGGGACAGGCGAGAAGTTACAGACGCAGAGGAGCGGCGTTTTGTGCGACGCGTCCCAGCGTAAGAACGCAATGACATTATCCGCCTGCGCGCCGCCTTCGACCCATTCAAAGCCAGAGGGATCAAAGTCGAGTTCATGCAAGGCGGGCGTGCCGCGGTATCCGGCATTCAGATCACCGACCAATTTAGCAAGGCCCGCATGAGACGCGCGGGCGGCTTGATCCCAGCTGAGCTGCCCATCTGCGCTCCATTCGCCCCATTGGCCAAACTCGCAACCCATGAAGAGGAGTTTCTTGCCCGGATGCGCCCACATGAAGCCGTAGTAAGCGCGAAGGTTGGCGAATTTTTGCCATTCATCGCCCGGCATTTTATCGATGAGGCTACCTTTGCCGTGGACCACCTCATCATGGCTGAGCGGGAGAATGTAATTCTCAGAAAAGGCGTAATCGATCCCGAACGTCATTTTATGATGATGGTAACGCCGATTGATCGGGTCCTCATGCATATATTCGAGCGTGTCATTCATCCAGCCCATGTTCCATTTATAGCCGAACCCCAGTCCGCCCGCATCCGTTGGTTGGGACACGCCCGGCCATGCCGTGCTTTCTTCGGCCACAGTCATAATACCGTCGAGCGACAGATAGGCATCACGGTTCATCGCTTGCAGAAATGCCACCGCTTCCCAATTTTGGTTGCCGCCATCCGCGTTCGGAATCCATTCCCCGTCTTCGCGCGAATAATCGCGGTAGAGCATGGACGCCACCGCGTCGACGCGCAGCCCGTCGAGATGGTATTCTTCGAGCCAAAAGCGCGCATTACTAATGAGGTAATTGACCACTTCCTGACGGCCAAAGTTGAAAATCAGTGTATTCCAATCGGGATGAAATCCCTGTTTCGGATCGGCATGTTCATAAAGATGCGTGCCATCGAATTGACCCAGACCATGTTCATCGCTTGGGAAATGCGCTGGAACCCAATCGAGCAATACGCCAATGCCCGCTTGGTGAAAGGCATCGACAAACGCGCGGAATTCGGTTGGTGTGCCAAACCGCGAGGTCGGCGCAAAAAGGCCAATCGGCTGATAGCCCCAACTGCCGTCAAACGGGTGTTCAGTAATCGGCATCAGCTCAATATGGGTAAAGCCGAGATTTTTTACGTAGGGAATGAGGCGTTTAGCGAGCTCGGCATAGGACAAATATTCATGCGGGGCGTCGCGCTGCCAGCTGGCAAGATGGACTTCGTAGATGGACACGGGGGCATCGCGCATTTGTTTCGGCGCGCGGGCCGTCATCCAATCGCCATCGGCCCATTTATGCTCTCGAATATCACGAACGACAGAGGCCGATTTTGGGCGAAGTTCTGCGCCAAACCCGACAGGGTCGGATTTATAGGGACCTGTCACGCCGTGCTGGTCTCGGATAGCATATTTATAGGCTGCGCCGTCACCGACCCCGGGAATAAACAGCTCCCAAATGCCTGAACCACCGCGCGATCCCATCGGGTGTTGCACGGCGTTCCAGCTATTAAAATCACCGACGACCGAAACGCCAGACGCGCTTGGCGCCCATACGGCGAACCGTGTTCCGGAGACGCCGTCTCTGTCCATGACTTGCGCGCCCAATACGCGGTAAAGGTGGCGGTGGCTGCCCTCAGTCAGGAGGTGCAGGTCTAAATCACCGATATTAGGCGCAAATGCGTAAGCGTCGGCGCTGCGATGATCTGTGTCGCCATAATGAGCGATTAAATCATAGAACCCGGGAAGTTTGGACGATTTGATACGCCCTTCAAACAGGCCACCATCCGTTACGCGCGTCAATTCCAAGAGAGGCTTGCGGCCTCTGCGCTTGATGATTTCAACGCGGTCCGCATTGGGCTTAAAGGCGCGGATAATTGTCTCCGCGCCGTCGATATGAGGGCCAAGCACAGCAAATGGATCGGCCAAAGTGCCTGCGTCCAAACGGTGTATGTCCCCCCAATCCATTCTCTATGCCTCAGTTAATTTATGCGGCGCGCGCCAGATTTGATCCGCATAACTACGAATGGTTCTGTCAGAGCTAAACCAGCCCATGCGCGCCGTGTTCAGGATCGCTTTTTCAAACCATGCGTCCGGTGTGCGGTAAAGATCGTCTAGCTCTCGCTGCATATCCCAATAGGCCTCAAAGTCAGGAATGACTTGGAAATAGTCATGCTCGCCAACATTCGTTAGAAAGTCGCGGTAGCGTTCAGTGTCGTCATCCGAAAATGTTCCATCGCTGAGCTGCGTCATAATCTGTTGTAGCATGGGCGAAGTTTTGATGACTTCACTCGGCCGCGCGCGGCGGTGTTGGCGTTCGGCCACTTCATCCGCTTTCAGCCCGAAGATGAAGATATTATCCTCGCCCACATGGTCCAACATTTCGACATTGGCGCCGTCCAGCGTACCAATGGTTAGCGCGCCGTTCAGCGCAAATTTCATGTTGCCCGTTCCAGACGCTTCGAACCCTGCCGTCGAAATCTGTTCTGACAGATCGGCACCAGGAATAAGAATTTCGGCCATAGACACATTATAGTTAGGCAGGAACACGATCTTGAGCTTGTCGCCAATATCCGGATCATTATTCACGACGGCGGCGACATCATTGATGAGCTTGATAATCAGCTTAGCAAAGAAATAGCTCGGCGCAGCTTTGCCCGCGAAGATTTTCACGCGCGGCTGCCAATCAGCATCAGGGTCGGCTTTGATCGCATTATAGAGCGCGATCGCTTCCAGAATATTCATGTGCTGGCGCTTATATTCATGAATACGCTTGATCTGAACGTCAAAGATGGCGTCCGTATTCAGCGCAATGCCGGTCCGGTCTTCGACCATGTCAGCCAGACGCTTCTTATTGTCTGATTTGACGGCGATATATCGTGATTGGAAATCTGCGTCTGTTGCCAGCGGCGCGATTTTCTGCAGTTGTTCCAGATCATCAATCCAGCCATCGCCGATCTGTTCCGTGACCAAATCCGCGAGGCCTGGATTACATTCGAGCACCCAGCGGCGCGGCGTGACGCCGTTGGTCTGATTGATGATTTTATCCGGATACATCGTATGCAAATCGTGGAAGACGGTTTGCTTCATCAGTTCCGTATGCAGCGCCGAGACGCCGTTGACTTTGCGCGAGCCGATAAAGGCGAGATTTCCCATTCGCACCCAATCTTGCTGATGCGGATGAATGACCTGAATGCCCGCGATGACATGGTGTTCCAGCCCCTTGGCCATAGCTTCTTGATAGAAGTGACCGTCGATCATATTGATGATCTGCAAATGACGCGGCAGGATTTGTTCGAACAGACCTTTGGGCCATTTTTCCAGCGCTTCGGGCAGAAGCGTATGGTTCGTATAGTGCAGCGTCTCGCGCGTAATTTCGAGCGCGCGCTCAAACGTGTAACCATGCAAATCCATCAGAATGCGGATCAATTCCGGCACCGCAATCGCCGGGTGCGTATCATTGAGCTGCACCGCGACGTGATCGCCTAAATTATCGAGACTGTCGTAATTGGTGAAGAAACGGCGCAGCATGTCCTGCAGCGAGGCCGACGTGAAGAAGACTTCTTGCTTCAGGCGCAATTCACGCCCCTGCGGCGTGTGATCGCCCGGGTAAAGGACTTTCGAAATCGTCTCGGCGAGGACTTGCTGACGCGCGGCGGCCATGAAGTCGCCTTCGTTAAACGTCTTCAGGTTCATCATGCCGCTTTGACGCGCGCTCCAGAGGCGCAGCGTATTAACGTGATCGCCTTCCCAACCCGCGATTGGCATATCAAAGGCGACGGCTTGGATAGACTCGCTCGGATGCCAGTGAGATTGACCGTCATCATCATGGGTGACGTGACCGCCAAAGCCGATTTCATAAACGACTTCGGGGCGGCGGAATTCCCAACTATTGCCTTCAAACAACCAGTCTTCGGGCTCTTCCATCTGCCAACCATCATCAAGGGTCTGGCGGAAGATTCCGTGTTGGTAGCGGATGCCATAGCCCATGCCCGCTACGCCCGTTGTCGCCATACTATCCATAAAGCACGCGGCCAAGCGGCCCAACCCGCCATTGCCCAGCGCGGCATCTTGTTCGGCGTGAAGGACGGTTTCGACATCAAGGTCTTGAGACGCCAGAAATTCTTTGGCGTCCGCCAGAAGGCCCAAGTTGGTCAGATTATCTTCAAGCATCCGTCCGATCATGAATTCCATTGATAGGTAATAGACGCGCTTTTGTTTACGGGCGTAAACATGGCGCGTCGTGTCAATCCAGCCTTCGACCATACGGTCACGCACGGCTAGCGAAACGGCGACATTCCAATCCCGCGCATCGGCGTGGGCTTTATCTTTCCCAACGGAGTAAATCAGGTGGCGCAAGACGGCATCACCAAAGGCTTCTTCAATCAAGTCTTTGGCGTCGTCGATTTTATGAGGTATCGTGTTCATGTTCAGCCCATACGATTATTTTATGAAAGCGTATAGCGGAAGCCGCTTTAAATTGACAGCGCTGTCATTATCCGGCAAAGGCGATGCATAAATATAGGGCAATTGGCGTAATTTTGGGCGTCCCAAATGTGTGTAAAGCGACTTCTTAGGAGAAAAGCTTTGAGCCAACCCTGCCTGTCATGCTTAAACTAAAGCAAGATCAATAAAAGTGAGGGTGCATGGTACAGACAAAGGCATTCGGGTCACATCGCCGACTGGGCGAAAAGACATTGGCAATGGTCCTGGCCGGGGGGCGCGGATCGCGGCTTAAAGACCTCACTGAAATTCGCGCCAAGCCCGCCGTCTATTTCGGCGGTAAGTTCCGGATCATCGATTTCGCTTTGTCTAACGCGATGAATAGCGGCATCAAACGAATCGCCGTTGCTACGCAATATAAGCAGCACAGCCTGATCCGGCATTTGCAGCGCGGGTGGAATTTCTACCGCGCGGAACGCAATGAGAGCTTCGACATTATGCCGGCGTCGCAAACCATGAGCGATGACCGCTGGTACGAAGGCACAGCCGACGCGGTCTACCAAAATATCCCGATCATCGAAAGCTATGAAAACGTCGAATATATCGTCGTTTTGGCAGGCGATCACATCTATAAGATGGATTATGAACTCATGCTTGAAGAGCATGTCAGCTCTGGCGCGGACGTGACGGTGGGTTGCCTCGAAGTATCCAAGCAGGAGGCGAAAGCCTTTGGCGTTATGGGCGTCGATAAAAATGACGTCATCACGGACTTCCTTGAAAAACCAGCCAATCCGCCAACCATTCCCGGCATGAAAGATATCTGTCTCGCGTCCATGGGGATTTACGTCTTCAACAAGCAGTTTTTGTTCGAGCAGCTTAAACGCGATGCCGCAGACCCAACGACAGATCGGGATTTTGGCAAGAACATCATCCCTTACATTGTCAAAAACGGCAAAGCGCAAGCCCACCGCTTCACCAAGTCCTGCGTGAAATCAGACGGCGAGACCGAAGCCTATTGGCGCGATGTCGGGACCGTTGACGCCTATATGGAAGCCAATCTGGACCTCTGTTCTTATGAGCCCGCGCTGAACCTTTATGACAAGGATTGGCCGATTTGGACCTATTCAGAACTCGCCCCGTCTGCCAAATTTATACATGATGAAGTGGGGCGGCGCGGCCATGCGGTCAACTCACTCATCTCAGCAGGCTGTATCGTCTCTGGCGCCCGAGTGGACCAAAGTTTGTTATTCACCAGCGTCTATGTCCATTCCTACAGCACGCTAAAACGCGCCATCGTCCTGCCCGGTGTTGATATTGGCGAGGTGACGCAACTGACCAATGTCGTCATCGACCGCGGCGTGAAAATTCCGAAAGGCCTCGCCGTTGGGAATGACCCGGAGCTGGATGCCAAACGCTTTTACCGGACTGACAATGGTATCTGCCTGATCACCCAAGCCATGATTGACGCGCTTTAGCGCTCACCGCACGGCATCATGGCTAAAAAACCGAACTCGCGCCGCGTCCTACACGTTGCGTCCGAATGCTATCCTCTAATTAAAACGGGGGGGCTTGCCGATGTTGTCGGCGCGCTTCCGCTCGCGCTGGACGCAACTGGACAAGCGCAAAGCACCGTTTTTCTGCCCGGCTACCCGTCTGTCTTAGATGGGCTGCTCGGCGCAAAGACTTACGCCAAGACCACCGCGCTCGACGGGTCGCCCGTGCGCCTCGTCAGTGGCCGAACACAGACGGGCCTCAGCGTCATCGCCGCCGAATGCGAGCCCTTATTTGGCTATGCAGGCAACCCGTATCAAAACGCAGACGGGTCCGAACGCGCCGGCAATGGCATGGCCTTTGCCAGTTTTTCAAAACTCGCGGCGGAGCTGGCCATGGGGATGGGACGCCGTAAAGGGTTTGACGTACTTCACGCCCATGATTGGCAAGCGGGCCTCGCGGCCGCCTATTTGAGCGTGGCGAATGCGGATGTGACGACGCTGTTCACCATTCACAATCTCGCCTTTCAAGGACTACTTCCGCGGTCCTTGCTGGACCAAATCGGCCTCCCAGCGTCCCTCTTCCACGAAGACGGACTGGAATATTGGGATAAGCTCAGCTTCCTGAAATCGGGCCTGATCTATAGCGATTGGATCACGACGGTTAGCCCGACCTATGCGTTGGAAATCCAGATGGACGACAGCGGAATGGGGTTTGCAGGATTATTGCGCAAACGCTCCGACCGCTTGCGCGGTATCCTCAACGGCGTTGATCAAACCGTGTGGAACCCAGAGACAGACACAGACATCACCGCGCCCTTTTCTGCGGCGCACATCGCCCACAAAGTCAAAAACAAACGCGCCCTGCAAGAGACACTCGGCCTATCCAAAACAGCCGAAGGTCCACTCTTCACCATTATTTCGCGGCTCACCGGACAAAAAGGTCTCGACCTTGTGCCGGACTTACTCGACGGCATTGTGGCACGCGGCGGGCAGTTGGCGCTACTCGGCTCTGGCGACCCAGCGATTGAACAAGCGTTTTTGGCCGCGCAAACCCGTCATCCGAACCATATTTCGATCACGATTGGCTATGACGAGCCGTTCGCGCACCAACTGCAAGCAGGCGCGGATGCGATCCTAATCCCGTCACGGTTTGAGCCGTGCGGCCTGACGCAACTCTGCGCCATGCGGTATGGAACGATCCCTGTCACCTCGCGCGTAGGCGGGTTGATGGATACGGTGATCGGCGCAACGCCCGCAACCCTAGCCAATAACGCCGCGACAGGCGTGACCTTCCACCCTGTTGGACCACACATGCTATGGGCCGCGATTGACCAGACTCTGTCGCTTTATGCGGACGCGCCAGTTTGGGCCCGCATGGTCGACACGGCGATTAAGCAGGATTTCGGCTGGACCTTACCCGCCCGGGATTATTTGGCGCTCTATACCTCATGAATGATTATCCTTTAGGCGCCGTGCCGACTGAAAGCGGAACGCATTTCTCACTGTTTTCAGCGCATGCAACCGCCGTCACGCTCTGCCTATTCGACGGCACCGTCGAGACTGATCGTATATCCCTGAACCAGTCCGGCACGATCTGGGCTGTCCATGTGCCTGAAGTCTATGTCGGGCAGGCTTACGGCTACCGTGTGGACGGTCCGTTTGCGCCTGAGGACGGTCACCGTTTTAACCCCTATAAACTCCTCATCGACCCCTACACCAAGGCCTTGTCTGGCACGGTTATCGAGCATCCCTCCATTTATGGACACATGGGCGATGATGACTTGTCATTTAATAATCAAGACAGCGCCGCCTATATGCCCAAGGGCATTGTTACCGCGCCGAACCCGCGGCGTGAGTGGACACGCCCCGCAACGCCCTGGGCTGATACGCTGATTTACGAAGCCAATCTGAAAGGGCTGACGCAAAAACATCCCGCCGTGAAACCCGCCCTGCGCGGAACCGTAGAGGCTTTGGCCAATCCGGCCCTGATCGGGCATCTCACGGATCTCGGCGTAACCGCGTTGGAGCTGCTCCCGCTGCAACAGTTCCATTCGGAACCTCACCTCACGAAAATGGGCCTGTCGAATTATTGGGGCTATAACCCGATCAATTATTTCGCCCCGCATGCGGCCTATCTCGGCCCAAAAGGTGAAGACGGGCTCCGCAACAGTATTCGCGCGCTCCATAAGGCCGGAATCGAGGTCATTCTCGATGTGGTTTACAATCACACGGCCGAAAGCTGGCACCTCGGCCCGACCCTGTCTTACAAGGGGATCGACAACGCCTCATATTATGCGCTGCAAGAGGAACGCCGCTTTTACGTCAACCACACGGGCACGGGCAATATGCTCGATATGCGCAGTGAAGCGGTGCGTGACCTGACACTGGCCAGTCTGCGTCATTGGGTGACTGAGTTTGGTGTTGATGGATTTAGATTTGATTTGGCCCCGACATTGGGACGTATGGGCCAAGGGTTTGATGCGTCCGCGCCGATGTTGGACGCCATCGCCAATGATCCAATCCTATCACGTGTGAAATTGGTTGCAGAGCCATGGGACATCGGCCCGCACGGCTATCAATTGGGACAGTTTCCGAACGGCTGGACGGAGTGGAATGATGAGTATCGCGACGCATTGCGCAGTTTCTGGCGCGGCGATAATCACGCGCATCAATCGCTGGCGGGCAAATTGCTCGGATCATCAGAGCGCTTTGACCATGATCATCGATCGCCGTGGAGTTCCGTCAACTTCCTCGCCGCCCATGATGGTTTTACCCTGCACGACACAGTCAGTTTTAACGACAAGCATAACGCGGCCAATGGCGAGGATAATCGCGACGGTCACGGGCATAACCTGTCGGATAATATGGGCGCCGAAGGCGCATCGGATGATCCAAACATCCAAACGCGGCGTCGCGACCGGAAAACCGCCATGCTCGCGACGCTATTGCTCAGCCAAGGGACGCCCATGTTATTGGCGGGTGATGAGTTCGGGCAGAGCCAAGACGGCAATAATAATGCCTATTGTCAGGATAATGATACCACATGGCTGGATTGGGACGCGGCAGATGCCGACCTGATAGTGCACGTCAAAGCGCTCACCGCACTGCGCCGAAACTACCCGCATTTCCGCCAAAGCCAGTTTCTGCACGGCAAAGCGCTCAAAGGCTCAGCCTTACCCGATGTGCAATGGATCACACCCGGCGGTCAGCCGATGACCGTTAGCGACTGGGAACAGGTGGACCGCGCGTGCCTCGGTCTCGCCCTCGCAATGCCGAACGAGCCAACACTGGCGGTGTTCTTTAATCGCGGCGGAACGACCACCGTCACCCTATCGGACCGCTGGACGGCTGTGTTTGGCCGGCGGGAATTGGGCGGCGACGCTGTCGCTGTCTTCGAACTACCCGCCAACGAAGTTCCGGATTGGGAACGCCCCGATCGCATCGCGGCCCACGCAGACGCCGCCGGACTGCATGACGGTTTTCGCGACATCACAGGTGAGTGGCACGCCATGAACGGCGACACGCGCGAGGCGATCTTACGTGCGCTGGACGTCGATTTGTCAACGCCGCCTACTGACGCCGCAAAAGCGGACATACCAATCGTCGCCGTTTACGGCGCGGACAAATTAAGCGACCTCAGCAGTGTTTGGGGCGTCACGACGGCGCTTTATGCACTGCATAGCGAGAGCAGCTGGGGTGTTGGTGATTTCGATACGCTGGCACAGCTCGCCGAAACGCTGGCCCCGCACGGGTGCGATTTTATCGGCATTAATCCCGTCCATGCGCTCTTTCCCGGCGCGGCGCATTTGTTTGCGCCCTATTCCGTATCCTCGCGGGAGTTCCTCAACATCATGCATATCGCGCCGCATCAGTTGCCGGAATGGAGCGGAACGCGGCCTGATTTTGAGAACAGTGAATTCGTCGATTACGCCGCCGTCTATGCCGCCAAATCAGCGGCATTCGAAACAGCGTTTTCTGCGTTTCTATCCCTGCCCAAGACCCACAAACGACGCACCGATTTCGCCGCCTATAAAGCCCAACGCGGCAATGCGCTAAGCCAACATGCGCTCTATGACGTGCTATTCGAACAATTACCCAAAGACCGCCAAACCTACGCCGGATGGCGGAATTTCGCACAGGAATTCCACGACCCTGTTAGCGCCACGTCCCGTGCCTTTGCCAAGGATCACGCCGCGCGCATCGACTATTACGCCTACTTACAATGGAATGCAGAGTTTCAGCTCTCAGAGGCACAGGCGCGCGCCAAAGCGGCAGGGATGCGGATCGGGCTTTACCTCGACCTTGCTGTCGGCGTTGTTCCGGGCGGATCGGACGTCTGGCGCAACCGCGCGGCCTTTGCGGAGAATATCAGCCTCGGCGCACCGGGTGATGCCGCCAATCCGGACGGGCAACGCTGGAACCTCCTGCCGCTTCGGCCTGACCGCTTCAATGATGACCAACCCGCAGAACGCGCATTCCGCGCCGCCCTGCGCACAGCGATGAGCCGCGCAGGCGCGATCCGGATTGATCACGTCCTCGGCCTATCGCGGAGTTTCTGGATTCCGGACATCGCGCCCGGCGGGTACGTCACCTATCCCTTCACGCGCCTGATGCAGATTATCAGCGAAGAATCCCATGCCGCGCAATGTATCATCTTCGGCGAAGACCTCGGCACGGTGCCGGATGGGTTCCGCGATCAAATGGCGGCGCATAGCCTGCTCGGATGTTCCGTACAGATGATCGAGCGCGGCCACCACGGCGAGATATTGCCGCGCGAACATGCGCGCACGCTGGCCATGAACGCGTGGTCCAACCATGACTTCCCGACCGTCTCAGGGTACTGGACCGAGCGCGACCTCGCGTGGCGCGAACAGCTGTCCATCGGCACGGACAGCCTGCCGTGGGAACGAGAGCAACGCGCCCGTGACCGGAACGCCATCGCCGAAATGACGGACCTGAACCACACACCGGAGCAGCTAAGCGCCGCAGACATGTCGGCCCTGCAAGCCTATTTGGCGCAGGGGCCGTCGCTCGCCTTTGCCGTGCAGCTGGACGACGTCCTCATGTCCGAAGATCAACCCAATGTTCCCGGCACCACGTCCGAGCAGCCGAACTGGCGGCGTCGCACGCGGCTGTCCGTTGACGCGCTGCGCCATGATACTGACGCCCGCACCATCCTCACCGCCATTCAATCCGCCCGCCCGAAATAGAAAATCACTCCCATGACCGAGATCCAAACCACGAATTATGATGACCAGAAACCCGGCACGTCGGGCCTGCGCAAACAAGTCACCGTGTTCAAACAGGCGCATTATCTGGAGAACTTCACCCAAGCGATTTTCGATTGTGTGCCAGACCTCACAGGCGGTTTGCTGATCCTCGGCGGAGACGGGCGTTACTATAATGACGTCGTAATCCAGACGATCCTGCGTATCGCCGCAGCAAACGGCGTGGCCAAGGTTATGGTTGGGCAGGACGGCATCTTATCTACGCCAGCCGCGTCCAATATGATCCGCCAATATGGCGCAGTGGGCGGGCTTGTCCTGTCCGCGAGCCATAACCCTGGCGGACCGGACGGCGATTTCGGGATCAAATATAACGTGTCCAATGGCGGCCCCGCCGCGACGTCCCTGACCGACGCCATTTTTAAGCGCACCAAAGTCATGGAGACTTACAAAACCACCGAAGGCAATGTCGACCTGACGACCCTTGGCGACTCCCACCTCGGCGACATGACTGTCACCGTGTTTAACCCCGTCACCGATTATGCTGACCTGATGGAAACTTTGTTCGATTTCGGCGCGATCCGTGACTATCTGGCGGGCGACCTGTCGATGATTTTTGACGCCATGCACGCGGTCACCGGCCCCTATGCCAAGGAAGTCTTCGTCAACCGCTTGGGCGTCAGCGAAGATGCGATGATGAACGCAGTCCCGCTGCCAGATTTTGGCGGCGGTCATCCCGATCCGAACCCCGTCTATGCCAAAGACCTGTTCGCGCGCATGTTCGCAAGTGATGCGCCCGGTTTCGGCGCGGCGTCAGACGGCGACGGCGACCGCAATATCGTGCTGGGCCGCGGAGCCTATGTCAGCCCGTCTGACAGCCTCGCCGTGATCGCTGCCAATGCCCACTTGGCCCCCGCCTATAAAGACGGGATTAGCGGCGTCGCGCGGTCCATGCCGACCAGCCGCGCCGCCGACGTGGTCGCAAAGGCGATGGGTATCGAAGCGCACGAAACGCCCACGGGCTGGAAATATTTCGGGAACCTGCTGGATGCAGGCCGGATCACCGTCTGCGGCGAAGAAAGCGCCGGCACATCATCCGATCATGTGCGAGAGAAAGACGGGTTGTGGGCTGTGCTCATGTGGCTCAACATTCTGACGGTCCGCCGCCAAAGCGTCACCGACATCTTGTCCGATCACTGGGCCACCTATGGCCGCCATTATTACAGCCGCCACGATTATGAAGCCGTCGCCAAAGACAAGGCCGAAATCGTTATGGCCCGCCTCGAAAGCCAGCTGTCCGCCCTGCCCGGAACGACGCTCCACGGCGAGACCATAGAGGCCGCCGACAGCTTCACCTATCATGACCCGATCGACGGATCCGCCGCTAAAAACCAAGGCCTCCGCGTGATGTTCGAAAGCGGCTCCCGCTTCGTCATGCGCCTATCCGGCACAGGCACCGCCGGCGCGACCTTGCGATTATATCTGGAAGCCTATGAACCGAAAGACGGTGTGCATGATACGGACTTAGCGGAGAGACTCGCGCCGATTGCCGCGATTGCGGATGAGTTAACGGGATTAAAGGAAACAGTTGAGCGGGATGGGCCGTCGGTGGTGAGTTGAGGAAATCTATTGTTTGTCGTAGAATTTTCCTTGAACAGAACAATACTCCTGACAGCTAAGAGACTCTTACCTTTTCATTTTCATTTCAAATCGTCTTATAATGACGCTTTGACGCTTTCTATATATTCCCACTCAAAATCTAAGCTGGAATGTAGTTCTTCAGACCTCACGAAACTTACTGGAATTCTTGCTTTGATTGTGTAATGATAATTTTCTAGTCCGAGTGGGGAGGTTTTATGGCAGATGCTGAGTATCCACCGTATATGAACGGGTTTTCTTACATCGAAAAGGTTTTGACGGCCATTAAGCCCGTTCCTGCCCCTCCAAAATTCACACAAGACTTTCTCGCAACAAAACTCGGCATTAAGTCTACAAGCGCAAGACCCATTATTCCTTTTTTAAAAAAAATAGGTTTTTTAACTGAGAGCGGCGCACCTACCAATCGTTACAGAACTTTTCGAAACAGCTCTTACAGCGGCGCTATGGTTCGCGATGGTTTGCTTGAAGGCTATAGCAAATTATATGAATTTAACGAGTACGCACATGAGTTAAGCGAGACCGAAGTTGAAGATTTAGTCGTACAAGCGACAAATTGCCAAAAAGGAAGAACATCTAAAGCCGTCACGAAGTCTTTTTTTTCGCTCAAGAGTCTGGCAGACTTCTCCGCCTCTAAGGATGCTGTTGATCAGTACAATGAAAATGATCATGAAAGCCTGCAAGTTGTGAAACACAATCCCAAACAATCTCACAATGATCAATCTAACTTGAATGGTAGGACATCGTCCGGAATCGGCATGAATTTGAGTTACACCATTAATTTAAATTTGCCTGAAACCACAAATTCGGAAGTGTTTGATGCAATATTTCAGTCGCTAAACAGGAATATTTTAAAACCTGATGGCTGAAAATATTACTAAAGCATTTTGCGCGTCGAATCTTCTTATGGAGACTAACCTCCTGAGGATTCAAAACGAATATGAAGTTGACCTTGGTAAAGGTTTGATAAAAAATGATAATTTTCGCGATATTAGGCTTAACTTCGGGATCGAAATATTTCGAGACTCCGAGAGAATGTCTAGATATTATGCTATTTTCTACTGTATTGAGAGGCAAACAAGAGTCCTAATCGCCGATGTGCTCGGAGAAGCTCACGGACTTTCATGGTGGAGTACAAAAGCTCCGCAACAAATTAGGCAAGACGTTCAAAATCGAATTCAGCACGATATTGACTCTGGCATAGCACTTAGGTCCACTGAACCGATTGATTATACAACATTCGGTGAACTCGGACAGATAATAGATAAGAACTGGGATGACTTTTCTGATAGATTTTCAAATAGGAAAGCTATGAAAAGAACTTTTTCAAACCTAAATCTGTTAAGAGGGCCAATCGCCCACAATAGCACTTTTGTTGAGAGTGAAGCTGACCGTTTCAACATCGCTATTGAAGACTGGCTTAGGCAACAAAAGTCTTAGATAATTCCGAAAACGGATTGAACTTGAATTAGTATCGGCGGTTTTTAACAGCGTGATATTTTCCATCCACCCCTACCCCTCCCATGATAAACCCGTCCACCTCACGTCCCAAGGCATGAGGGGGTCACATCGTCCCTGAGACTGGGGCGTGAGGGAATGGCGCGGGAGCGTTGGATGGGCTGGGGTGACACCCGGCTTATTGCGGGGGGTGCTCTGCCTTGCGGAGACGAGCCATGCGAAAGTCCGGCATTTCGTTCGGATGGTAGGTGATGTGCCTGCCGGATCGACGGGCACGGAGTGTCCGTGAGCGATCCCTTTGGATCAATCACAACGCAGTGCCGCACACCATTGGTGTGCGGACCGTATGGCATTGCCATACGGCGCTTCACTATCGTCCACCCATAGGGGTGGCCGATCAGAGACGTTTCGCGCGTGTGAGCCAAACATCCGGCGTCTCGCGTTTCAGCGCGGGGGTCAGCGCTGGTTAGGCCGCCTAAAGCCCGCTTTGAACGAGCCCAATCTCGCCGCCGCCGCCGCGTTTATTCCATCGCGTGGGCTCTGCTCTGCGGCGAAACGGTATAACTCACTCTCTCCCAGCCTCGGGGCAGAGCCCACGCCTCATGTCCATTTTAGGAATGAGGGTTCACTGTTCGAGTGATGCCGGAGATGGCCTCCGGTTGGATGGGGGCGTTTGCGTGCGTGTTAGGTTGACGAAGACCTCATTTTCAAACTCGTCATCACACAGCTTGACTGTGTTATCCATGATGCTGGCTGCACGGCAATAGACGAACGCGTCGATCAATGGATCGCACGATCAAGCCGTGCGATGACGGCGATAGGATGGGGGACCCTGTTCGCGGCTTTTACCAAGGACGGTGATTGACTTACAGAGATTTGATGGATTGGAACATCGGGCTTTGCCCGATCTGACTGCCGTCAGCACCACCGCGATTTTGATCCGCCGGATCAAAATTTTGTTTCGCAAAAAGCGGTGGTGCGGCTGAAAGGACTTGAACCTTCACTCCTCTCGGAACCAGAACCTAAATCTGGCGCGTCTACCAATTTCGCCACAGCCGCACAGCCATTGCTGGCGCGCGCTTTGGCGGAAGGGATGCGCCGCGTCAATCTTTGACGGCAGCTTTTCGGCGGCCGCTTTTCATCGCGGTCATTGGCGCGCGGTTGAGCGCCCAATAGCGGGCTGCAAGGCCGGAGAAGAGGTTCGAGATCGCGATGCCAATAAACGCGCCCATCAGGCCGTGGAGCCACGCGCCAAGCGCAACGAGCGGAGCGTAGAGAACGAGGCTGCGGAGCAAAGTAAAGACAAAGCCGTAACGCGGACGGCCCAGCGCATTAAAGCCAGCGGCCGTGACAAATACATAGCCGTAAGCAAACACGGTAATCGGCACGATATAGAAATAGGGAACCGCCATATCGATCAGCGCCGGATCATTGGAGAAGACGCCGAGCAGCGGGCGCGCGGCGAGGGCCAAGACAACGGCCATCAGCGTGCTCCAAATCAGGCAGATTTTATAGGAGACGCGGAAGGCTTCTTCCACGCGGTCCGTTTTGCCCGCTCCGCCATTTTGGCCCGTGACAGACCCGATACAGGCGGAGAGCGCATAGAGCAGACCGACGCTGAGCAGTTCCAAGCGGGAGGCAAGGCTAAAGGCGGCGAGGCCGACTTCGGATGTCATGCGGGTGACGGCGACGGTAGCGAAGAATGTCCCAACGGGAACGATGATATTCGTGCCCATCGCGGGCACACCGACCGCAGCGATTGTCGCCCAGGCATGGCGGATCGTGCTGAAGGTGATCGCTTTGAAATCAACTGCGCGCCGAACGAAACGCACGAGGTAGAGACCGTAAATGGCCGCAACTGTATTGCCGATCACAGTCGCCAGCGCCGCACCCGCGACGCCCATTTCAGGAAACGGTCCGATGCCGAAAATGAGGAAAGGATCCATCGCCATGTTCATGAACGCGCCGAGGATCATGATGGAAGACGGTAGCATGGCTTCGCCGTGTGCGCGCAGCGTATTATTGCACATGGAGGCGACAGAGACGATCACGAGGCCAGGCAGCGAGATCATGAGGTAAGAGAGCGCTTCGGTCCGCACTTCGCCGCTCGCGCCCATGATTTTCGTCACCATCGGGACAGAGACCATCATCAGGGCGACGAGCACTGTCATGACGAGGAGCGCGAACAAGATCGCCGCCGCGCCTTGGCGTTTCGCGCGGTCCGTTTCGCCTTCGCCGAGCGCGCGGCTAATCGCGCTCATCGTGCCTGCGCCCAGACCGATATTAGCGCTATTGCCGATAAAGGTCAGCGGGAAGGCAATGCCGAGCGCGGCCAAGGCAATCGTGCCCGCTCGCGGATTGGCTTCACCGCCCAAATTGCCGAGGAAAAAACTATCGACGAGGCCCGTGCTGATCAACGCGATCACGGCGAGCGAGAACGGGCCGAGCATGCGCAAGATATGGCCTTGGACCGGCCCTTGCGTCAGATCGATTTTCGCGCCGGACTTTACGGGTTCTAGCGCGGCTGTTTCTGCTGGAGTTTGAGACGTCACGCACTGCCATGCAACGAAATGCCGGAGCGCGATAGTCCGAAAGGGCATGTTAGGGCGCGTTTAAGTTTTAAATTCGCGCGGCGGTCAATTTATGGTACAGTCCAACGGCGGCTCGCGCCTAACAGAACAGGACTATTCGTGGATTCAAGACAGGCGACCCCCAGCGCAGCCCCTGACATGATTCCGCTTATGGGCGCGGATCACATCACGTCGCGTGAACAACTGATTGGCATGTTAGGCGAGGCCTCTGAAGTCGAGCACACCTTAATGTGCACCTATCTATACGCCGCTTTCAGTCTCAAAACCGAGGATAATGACGGGCTCACAGACGCGCAATTGCAAGCCGTCCGCCGTTGGCGCGCATCGATCATACGCGTTGCCGTGGAAGAAATGGGACATTTGGCGATCGTCTCTAACCTGTCCGTTTCGATCGGCGGGCCGACGCGGTTTGATCGCTTAAACTTTCCGATTGAGGCTGGCGCCTTGCCGTCGAATATGAGCGTTCGCCTTGCCCCTTTCACATTGGACACGCTGCAGCATTTCATTTTCCTAGAGCGTCCGCATAATTCAGATGAGCCGGACGGCACCGCGTTTGTCAGCAAGAGCTCTTACGTTCGCGGGCCATTGGAGCAAACCCATTTAATGCCCAATGCCAATGATTATGACACGGTCGGCACACTTTATGAATCGATCTACCAAAGCATGGAAACCTTGTGCGAACGCTATGGACCGGAACATTTATTTGTCGGCGACAAGACTCGGCAAATTGGCGCAACGCTAACCCCTCTACCCGGATTAATGACTGTCGGTAGCGTATCAGAGGCCCGTAAGGCCATCGACGTTATCGTTGAACAAGGCGAAGGCGCAGCCGCGTGTGACGGGCGAGGTCATTTTGCCCGCTTTCGCGCGATACGCACTGAATGGTTGGCCTTATTGGACGAAGACCCGGGTTTTGTGCCGGGGCGTCCCGTTGCGAATAACCCTGTCATGCGCCGCCCCCCAACACCAAACGGAAAGGTCTGGATCACCCATCCAGACGCGGCGCGCATCGTGGATTACGTCAACGCGCTCTATATTCAACAACTCCGCCTTTTGAGTCAGGCCTTTGGCCGGCCAGGTGAGGCCTATGAGAAACAGGTTCTGGTGAATGCTGCGACCGACCTGATGTATGCCATGACGCCTGCTGCCGAAGCGCTGACAACCTATCCGGCGCAAGAGGATATGGCTGACGCCACGGCCTGTAACGCGGGTATGACCTTTGCGATGGTTCGCGGGATGAGCCCGCTTCCGATTGGTACGGAATGGCAAGTGCTGAACTGCCGCTTCAATGAGTTGGTGGAGGGCGGCGAGCGGTTACGCGGGTTTCACACAAAAATTGATCGATCTTTGGATATGTTGAACGGGGTCGCAGCCACCTTTGCCCGGCATGTTGAGATTATTTGTTCTGATAGCAATTCGGAGACTGCAGCATGAGCGAGCCTGATAAAACCATTCCTGTTGAGGACATTATTAGCGACAGCGCTGAACGCGTTGAGGGCAAAGATGTGACGCTGTTCTTCGATGCGAAACGCTGCATTCATGCGCGCTATTGCGTAACGGGCGCGCCGGAAACCTTTGTCGCCAATGTCGAGGGTGACTGGCTTTACCCTGACAATACGGACACGGGACACCTTGTTCATGTGGCTAAGCAATGCCCAAGCGGCGCCATTCAACTTTTGCGCAAAGATGAAAGACCCGAAGAAACGCCGCCGCAGATCAACACCATTCGCGTCTGGGAAAATGGCCCCCTCGCCGTCCATGCTGAAATTGTTTTGGCCGGACAGGCGGACGGTACGCGCCGCGTTTTATGCCGCTGCGGTCTATCCAAATCGAAACCCTATTGTGACGGGAGCCATAAAGGCGAAGACGAAGGCGTCGAGCCCTTTATGGCAACTGGTGAACCGTCCACGCGCGAGATGAGCATGATGGAGGTTCGCGGCGGGCCCCTTCGGATTGATCCGCAAATGGATGGCCCTCTAATGGTGTCTGGTCCCGTTGAAATCATGGCCGGAACAGGACGGGGCGTTGAACGGACACAAACATGCCGATTGTGCCGCTGCGGCGCGTCAGCCAACAAACCGTTCTGTGATGGCAGTCATGCGCGCGTCGGGTTTCGCGCTGGATCACCGAAATTAGACTAAGGCGGCCGATTTAAGGCCATAAAAAAACCCGGTCGATGAACCGGGCTTTCTCATTAGAATATAATATCCGCTAGTCTTCGGCTTCCAAAGTCGCCGCCGCTTCTTCGGTCATATCGAAATTATGGTAAACGTTAGAGACATCATCAATGTCTTCGAGCGCATCCATAATCCGCATCGTTTGTGCCGCGAGCTCAGGGTTATCAATCTCGTTCTGGGCTTTCCAAACGAGGTTCACGGATTTGGCTTCGCCGAACTTGGCTTCCAGATTGGCCGCGACTTCGCCGAGATCATCGCGCTGCGTCCAGATTGAATGGACAGGTTCAAAATCATCCCATTGATCTTCGGCGGCTTCGTCATGTTCGACATCATCAGCCCCGGCTTCAATCGCAGCTTCCATCACCGTGTCTTCATCTGCCACGTCGAGCGGATACTCGATCTTACCCAATTGGTCGAACATGTAAGCGACCGAGCCGCTCTCGCCCATGTTGCCGCCATTTTTAGACATGGCCGTGCGAACTTCCATCGCAGAACGGTTGGAATTGTCGGTTGAGCATTCAATGATGAAACCAATGCCGCCAGAGCCGAAACCTTCATAGCGCAGCTCTTCATAATCATCACCTTCACCGCCCGCGCCTTTATCAACCGCGCGCTGAATATTATCTTTGGGCATGGATTGCCCCTTGGCGTTAGCGATGGCGAGGCGCAGACGCGGGTTCATGTCCGGGTCACCGCCGCCCATTTTCGCCGCCACAGCGATATCCTTGGCGAGTTTTGAGAACAGTTTGGAACGGAGCTTATCCTGACGACCTTTACGGTGCTGGATATTGGCCCATTTGGAATGGCCGGCCATGGGAAACCTCTTGAGTGTTCGGTCTATTAAAATGTCGCGTCCCTCTAACGAGCGGAAAGCCCGGCGGCAAGGCGCGGCGTCACGCAGTCCCTTGCCGTCAATGGCGAGCCACCTCACGCGCCTGTGATGTTCTGTGAAAAGTTGTTACTGGAACGTTGGGTCCAATAAGGCTTTTAGAGCTGTGTCAGGCGACATCGCTTGCCATTCGGACTGAGGACAAACCTTTGGCCGGATCAACCAAAAGAGAGACCATCATGTCGGATAGCCACACATTTTCCCATCTGATCACACTCATCCTCATGGGCGGCATGGCCATCACATTGGGTTGTTTGCTGATGCATTCGGGCAGCGGTCTCTACGCTTAAAACAACACTTCCTCTTTTCTAAAAACCCCGTCACAAGGACCTAAGACTATGACAATTCAATCGAACACACCCCGTACGCACGTTCCAATGTCCAAAGCCATTAAAGCCCGCGTCGCCACACTTGCCGCCGTCGGCATTCTTTATCCGACGATGGCCCTTGGCGCTGCGCTCTGCGCCACGACCATGTTTTCCGGCGCAGCTTATGCAGCTGAAGCACCAGCCGCAACACAGCCAATGGCGTCCATGAACGCCGCGCCCGCCGAGTTCCAAAAGAAGACTTACGCCCTTAGAGGGTCCGTCACGGTCGAACAGCGCGGTGACCGCACTGTCCTTGTTTTTTCCGATGATTTCCGCACTAAAAAAGGCCCGGATCTAAAAGTCTTCCTATCCAGACATAACGTTGCCAATGCGACCGGAGACAATGCCACGACCGACGCGATCCGCTTAGGTGAGCTGACATCAAACAAAGGCGCGCAAGAATATTTATTGCCTGAAGGCGTTAATCTGGCGGATTATTCATCCGTGCTGGTTCACTGCGAAGCGTTTTCTAAACTCTGGGGCGGAGCTGACTTGACCTCATGACAGTCCCAGCGACATCTGAACCCAAAACGCCTTCTAAAAAAGGACGCCCTGCGCTCTTCGACCCAAACCGGGTTGTTGAGCAAGTGGCGGACCTGTTTTGGGAGCGGGGCTATGACGGTGTGTCTATGTCAGACATTACCGCCGCCACAGGCCTGTCCAAATCGTCGCTCTACAATAGTTTTGGCGGCAAGGACGCCTTGTTCGAGATCGCTTTGAAACAGTACCATACACAAACCGTCCAAGCCGGAGCCGATTGGCTTAGCTTGGATGACGGCGTGGATCCGATGGACAAGCTGGACCAGCTCTTTGCCGGACCCGCGGATGATGTTCACGGCCGCGGCGACGCCCGCGGGTGTTTCATGTGCAACACATCAGCAGATGGCTTAGGCCGAGCCCCCGACATCGACACATTAGTTGGAGGCGGGTTCGCTCGGTTGGAAGCGGGCCTCACCGCCTTGTTCACCCGCTATGCCCCCAATGCCGCGCCTGACCGCATTCAAAACGCCGCGCGGCTGGCGCTCACATCTTATACTGGGCTGCGCATCCGTAGCCGGGCCAAACCATCACGCGCAGAATTTGACTCTGTGCGCACCACCACGGTCCAAGCCGTAAAACTCATTTTACAATAGACGCAATATTTAAGGGGACTTCATCATGTCGATCATCAAAAAATACCTGCCCATCGGGCTTAGCCTGTTTAGCATGGCCATCTTCTTGGATAGCCTTCGCTTCAAATTCACCGATGCGCCCGAAACGCAGACGATTTTCGGTAAATTAAATGCGTGGGCGACCACATTTGGCGCGGACGGCATATTCGACAAAACCGGTATTTTTTCGCAATATGTAATCGGCAGCGCCGAGTTGGTCGCGTCTATCTTATTACTCTTGGGTTTGTTTTCCCGCTTCATCAAATTTGGCGTACTCGGCAACCTGATTGCACTGGGCGTGATGACAGGCGCGATTAGCTTTCACCTGTTCACACCGCTGGGTATCGACCCGAATAATGACGGCGGACTATTGTTCGTGATGGCTGTGCTCGTTTGGCTCTCGCAGGTCGTCATGCTGATCCTGCGCCGCGACACACTCATAGGCCTGATCAAAAAACCGTTCAGCCTGTTTGCTGCGCCACAAAACAATTAAGCGGGCGGCACAATCAATTCCAGATCACCGATCGTCAAATCCATGACGTTGGTGATCTCCTTTCCCAAGGCCGTCACGCCGACATCCATTTTGAAGTGCGACACAAATGGGAAACCGTTCGGCGCAAGGGAGCAACCTTGCTCCATCTTCATTTGCCGGATTTTGGCCACCAAAAGAACCGTCATCGGACGCGTGATATCAAATCTCGCCGACCGGATTTGACCCGACGGTTTGTCGTAAACAATCTCGCCCTCAAGCCGATCCGATAGTTTCTTCGCCATAGATCGTTCCTTGCGGTCCAAGTCCCGATCACCCGTTTGCATGAACATCGACACCATACGATCCGGCGTGGGCCTCAGCCGCGCGACAGTCTCTGTCTGCTCAATCACGGCGAAATCTTCGGGTGTGGGGATAGAGCCGCCCACATTACACCAAAAACTTTGAGCCTGCGCGGCGGGCGTGCGGTCTTCATCTTCGATTTCCTCAATCATTTCGCGCAGCGCTTTTTCCATTTCGCCGCGCGCATCCTCGGTTTGTTCTACAATCGTGACCCGTTGCCCCGCGGGCATTGACGGATCAATGCGAAGTTTCGCGATCAACGGATCATGAACGTCATCGCCTTTGGACCCAGACACAATCACATCAACCGTATGGCGATAAGGGACATAAGCGGGTGGCTGCGCGGTGCCTTCAATCTCTCTCTGCGCCAAAATATCGAAGATGTCCGCCGCAAAACATGGCGGCGCAATCGTAGCCGCGATCAAAACACTGGCTATGAGAATTCGGTTTTTCATGCCGCCTTTGTCCCGCGCATCGCCGCCGGATTCAAGGTGCAAGTGATTCACTCTTCCGAAAACGCAGCATTATCAGTCACAGGCTCCAAAGCTTCTAATCCCGACACTTTTACGTTCATTTGAAAGGCTCCGCCCTCTCCCATGGCTGACATCGCCATACGTAGATTAAAATCCGCCATATAAGAGCCACCATTGGGCGCAATCGCGCAGGTAATATCCGCCGACATCTCTTCGATCTTCGCTACAATCATGATCGTCATCGGACGCGTCATAGCGATGGAGAGGCTCTCCATCTGCAAATCAGGTTTGGATAAAACCAGTTGCCCATCAAGCCGTTTCGCCAGTTTCTTCGCCATTTTACGATCCGACCCTGAAAGCTCCTCACTCCCATCCTCGGATTCTGACATAAGGGTCGCCATCTGATCCCGCGTCGGTCGCAACCAGACATTTTCAGCCGTCTCGCGAATGATTTCCATGTCCGCCAGTGACGTTTGGGGTGAGTTTATGCCGTCCTGTAAATCCGGGTGACACCAAAACTCTTCAGCGTGCGTTTCCTCTGACACCACATCATTTTCGATTTCAGAAATCATCTCCCGTAAGGATTCTGCCGTCTCGCCGTCCCCGCTCGTCTGTTCAATGACGCGAACCCGCGATCCTTCCGGCTGCGACGGGTCTATGTGTAAGCGAGCCGACATCGGGGGCAACTCGGTTTCGTCTGACCCATCGCGCTCTGTTCCGGTCGCCCTTATGTCCATATAATAGCGATAAGGCACGGTTTTGGCGGGCGGATTTATTCCCTGCGCGGCCAGCAGAGTTGTGAAGTCCTGACCTTCCACTTGAGCCTGCGCAAACGCCGCGGTGGAGACACAGCCGATGAAGGCCAAGGACAGGATAGAGCGTATTTTCATGGCGTGGTCATCGCCGCAGCGCCGCCGATATTCAAATTAAGATGACGTCAGTTCGCATTCATGCCCGCGTCATGAACGTGTCAGACTTTAACGCTTAGACTTCAGGGATTTGCTCGGCCAACTGCCCGCCCACGCGGATTGGCTCTGCGCGCACAGCGAGGCCCTTGGCGTTCACATCAACAAAAACACCGCATAATGTGCCGGGTCCTGAGGCCGGTTCAAAACGGCCAGAGCGCATCCGCGTCGTAAAGCGGCGCATCGGCTCATCGACCTCCATACCGATAATAGAATTATAATCACCGCACATGCCGGCGTCCGTTTGATAGGCCGTACCTTGCGGCAGAATGCGCGTGTCGGCGGTGGGGACATGTTGGTGCGTGCCGACGACAAGGCTGGCGCGGCTATCGCAGAAATAGCCCATCGCGTTTTTCTCGCTGGTCGCTTCGGCGTGGAAATCAACGACCACCACATCGGCCACTTCGCCGAGCGGTGCCGCCGCCAGTTCGCGTTCCGCCGCTTGAAACGGATCATCCAGACTATCCATAAACACACGTCCATGCAGCGATACAACGAGCATTTGATACCCGTTGACGTCATAGAGGTTCGCGCCGCGGCCGGGCGTGCCCGGTGGATAGTTGGCGGGGCGCAAAATACGCCCATCGCGTTCTATCAAGCCAATACCTTGTGGTTGATCGAAACTATGGTTGCCCAGCGTCAGCACATCCGCGCCTGCCGCAAATAAATGCTCCGCTGTGCCCGCCGTAATACCGAACCCGCCTGCCGCGTTCTCTGCATTAATAATGACGGCATCAAGGCCAAGTTGTTTGCGAAGGCGCGGAAGATGGTCGGAGACAGCATTACGTCCTGACCGTCCGACGACGTCGCCGAAGAAGGCTAATTTCATGTGTCGTCAGCCATATCCACACCTCGCGCTAAAGTCTTCGCGACCCCTGCGCTTTCAGCAGCAGTAACAGCGCGCGTCGTGCCGGTTTTTTCATAGGCATCGACGATTTTACCCACCAATGGATGGCGGACGACGTCGACGGCTTGGAAATGGATTTGTTTGATCCCTTTGATGTTGTCCAGAATGCCGAGGGCGTGGGCGAGGCCAGAGGGCTGTCCGTGCGGCAGGTCGGTTTGCGACGGATCGCCCGTGACTGCATATTTCGCCCGTTCGCCAAGGCGCGTCAGGACCATTTTCATTTGCGGCACGGTCGCGTTCTGCGCCTCATCGATCACGACAAAGGCGTCGGACAAGGTGCGTCCGCGCATGAAGGCGAGCGGGGCAACTTCGATATCACCGGCGGCTCGGCGGCGGTCCACCTCATCCCGGCCCAGCACCATATGCAGCGCGTCCCAGATCGGTTGCATATAGGGATCAACTTTTTCATTCAAATCGCCTGGCAAAAAGCCCAGCCGTTCGCCCGCCTCGACCGCCGGACGGCAGGCGATGAATTTGTTCACCTCACCGCGCGCGAGAAGGCTTGCGCCATACGCCGTTGCTAGAAACGTTTTGCCCGTCCCCGCAGGCCCAACGCCAAAGGTGATCGTTTCGTCCCGCATTGCATTGATGAAGGTCTCTTGCCGCGTCGTTTTTGGGACAATCGGACTGCGGCGCGGGAATGGAATGATGGCTTCGGCGCTCGCGGCTTTGACTTTGCCCGAGCCCATCGCGCGTATCAGCGCGCGAATGTCAGATGGGCCGCACGGCCAGCCGCGCTCCAGCCGTTGGTAGATCTCTTTGACCAACTCACCCGCGCGCGCGCGGGGCGACGTGTCGCCATTGATATGAACGGCACTGCCTGGCGCTTCGATATAGACGTCAAACGCCGCCTCGATCAGCGCCAGATTGGCGTGGTTGGACCCGCATAACTTGCGCACCAACTCCACATCGGAAAATTCAAGAATGTCTGTCTGTTTGCTCACACTGTCGCAGATAGTCTCTACGCACCCGAAAAGCGAGAGGAGCCTGCGAGTAGTCTCAGTCTGTGATAAATTCGACGATCGCGCTGACGGCCAAATCCGATATGGGCAAATCAGGGTTGCCATATGTTGCAAGGTTTCCAGCGCGCGATTCCGGTGCATTTTTTAAAATGTGATTAACGCCGGGCAGAAGAACAAGTGTGCCGCCCGCGTCCGCCAACCGCTGCGCATCCACAGTCGTGACTTGTAGATCGCGGTCGCCTTGCAAAACTAATGTCGGTAGCGCAGCCTCCGTCACGAATGACGCCGGATCAATTGAGAAGAGCGACATAAGGAAACCTTGTACCTGCGGCGCGAACAGCCCCTTCAAAGCCGGATGGAAAGTCGTGACGTCCACCCCTTCTCCTTGCGACAGCGCATCAATTGCCGACAGCGCATCGGGCAAAATCGGAGCATTCGCCGGATTGGCCTGCAATTGTTGGCGCAGCACATCCGCGTAATTCCGGCCCGGAGCCGCAACCAGAATAAGCCCGCAAATTCCGTCAGCGCCGACCGCAGCCGCCGTGACCATTGTGCCGCCTTCTGAATGACCGAGCAGATAGACGCAGTCTGTTTGCGTGTCTTCGCGCAGGCGCGCCGCCCAATCGCGGTAATCCTGCGCGTAAATATCAACGGTTACAGCATTCGGATCACCTGCGCCTGCACTCGAAAACATCCCGCGTTTATCCACGCGAAGCGAGGACACGCCGCGATCCTCCAACGCATCAGCGAGCAAGCGGTACATATTCGTCTTTAGGCCCGCCGGACTATTCCCATCACGGTCCGTCGGCCCTGACCCAGGAACGATCAAAACAGCCGGCGATCCATCGCCCGCATTACGAAATGCGCCCGAAAGAGTGTTCATCGTCACATCAATATCAATGGGGTTGGAGACCGGAGTGGAAGCGAGAGTCTCTGGCATGTCTGATTCGACCGGATCAACATCGTTGCACGCGATGAACATCAAAGGCAAAACCAGAGACAGACTAACTGTTCTTAAGAAAGACATAAACGCAACCACTTTGAAAATTTCTAAGGGCGCATACCACATCGGTAAAGCTACTCGACCGTGACCTCTAATCGCATCCGCGGATGGATGGCGCATTTGACTTGGTAATTGCCCGCTTCGGTAAATTGAATGTCCCGGGCTTCGCCTTCTTCCATGGAACCGGAGTCATATTGCAGCGCCTCATCATCGACGAAGGCGTGATGCAGGAAAATATCATCATTGACGATGCGTAGCGTGTCGCCTGGCTTGATCGTCACTGCGCCCGGCGCATATTTACGCCGTTTTTGCGAAATGGTGATCACATCATCCGACGCTGATTGCGCCAAAACGCCTGCAGGAAACGCGATGAGCGCGATGAGAGCGGCTTTCGCCCCAGTTGACCCGAAATTTATCATGCGGCTTGCCTTTCAAGAGAGCTGTCGTGAGCATGTGAAGGGGCTGCGGCTTCAAGGCCGCTAGCCACTGGAAAGACGACGCTAAAGACGCTGCCCTTACCCAATGTGGACCGGATTTTGAGCACTGTGCCGTGACGTTTGGCAATACGGTCCGCCACGCAAAGGCCAAGGCCCGTACCGTCAACCGCGCGTGTATATCCTTCATCGACTTGCACGAAGGGCTGTAAAATACGCTCCAAATCCTCCGCCGCAATTCCGATACCATTATCGATCACATCAAGCCGAACCTGATCACCGCTGATCGGTGTGAGCTGCACTTTGACAGCGCCGCCGGAGCGGTTGAACTTAATTGCATTATCGACCAGCTTCACCGCGAGATGTTGCAAATCTTTCGCATCGCCCGGAATGTAAATTGGCGTCTCTGGACGGGTCCACATCAAGCGCACATTTGCTTGGGCGGCGGCATCCCGTACAGATTGGATCGCGTGCTCAATCGGATCAATGAGGTTCACCTGATCGAATTGATCCAGATTGGCGTCGTCGACCTCATCCGTGGCAATTTCAAGCACATCGCGAACAATTTGGGCCATGTGTCCGCCGCTTTGGGAAATCAGGTTTGCGAGATTGGCAAGATCAGCGTCACCGCCCGGATGATCCTGCTGCATCTTCATCACATCCGACAGACCGATAATGGCGTTCAGTGGCGTGTTCATTTCGTGGCTCATCGCGGCAAGGAACAAGGTCTTCGCCCGGCTGGCCGCTTCGGCGGCATCGCGCGCGACGCGGAGCCGTTCGGCATCATCTTTGGACTCTGTGATGTCGCTCCAAATAAAAAGGCGGCCCCCTTCGCGCGTGGCCGAAGCATTGACGCGAACCCATCGTCCGTCGGATTGACGAAATTCATTCCCATGGCTCGGCCCATCCTGTTCGACATGCAAAGGAACGCCGTCTGCCGCAAATAACGTTCCGCACGCGCGGCCCACCAACGCATCACCGTTTAACGCAAGCTGGAGACCCGGAAAGAGCGCTTCAACGCCTGGGTTGGCAACAATGATTTGTCCCTCCACATCCGTCAATAAAACCGCGTCTTTGGAGTTTTCGAGTGAATCCGACAGGCGGTGCTGGGCGAGCGTTCGCAAGTCTTGCTCTGCCGCCATACGGGTGCGGATATTGGACTGCATCGACCGCATTGTCCGAAGGAGCTGTCCGGTTTCGTCTTGGCCGCCCTTGGGAATTTTCACGCCAAGGTCGCCCGCCGAAATTTTGGCTGCCGCTGCAGCCGCCGCTTTCAGAGGCCGCACAATTGTTACGCCGATCCACACCGTCAGTCCCAGAGTCAAAATAATCGCAGCCAGAACGGCATAAAGACTGAACTGCCGAATTCGCGACATCGTCGTGATGGCCGTTTCGCGGTTACGGAAGCTTTCATTGGTTTGCAGTTCGACAATAATATCGAGGTTTTCTTCGATCTGAAGTCCAAGGCCATCATCCTCTAACGACCGCCAATCCGTTCCCAAAGCCACTCGTGCGTTCGCCCGCCATTGCGTGAAATCCTGCGTCACCGCGTCAAAGAACTCTTCTGCCTTGGGAGAAATCGATCGTTCACGCGCAACTTGCAAATCTTCGGTGAATTGCTCGGCTAGCCAATCAAAGTAGACCTCCGGTTCATCCGTATCAGACGGGCGAAGGCTTTCGACCTCAAGCGCCGAGAACCGCTGACTGGCCGAACGCGCGAAGTTGACGGCCATGAGCGGCCGGTCAAATGTATCGGTTACCACGTCGCCCGCACTTCCAATCGACACAAGGGAATAGCTTCCTAGCCCCGCAATCAATAGGGTCATTGCCAAGAATCCGCCGAAGAGTTTGGCCTTGACGGAGACTAAAAATCTGAACGTGGAGCGGATCACAAGTGTTAGTCGCCCGGCACCGTTGCAGCGGCAGACAGAGGCGCGGCAGAATGGCTCGCAGGTTTTGGGCCGCGCGGGGGCACGGGAGAACGCCCCGTTACGTCATCATGAAAGGGCGCAAGACGCGCCAACAGACGGTTTTGCGTCCGAAACGGAATATCTTGTCTATCCATCGCCGCCTGTAAATCTTCAACCAAACGATTGAAATGCATCGTACGGATGCCCAACCCGTCATGCGTGCGGCGCATGTCTTGTCCGTCATAGGTACAAGGCCCATCCGCGATTTCGCAGAAGTGAATTATCAAAAGCTTTTCCAACCGATCCATATCGGAATCAGCAAAAATTGGGGCCATTTGCGGATCCGATAAGGCCAAATCAAGCATATCAGAAACAACTTGGTCCATGACAGTTTTCCCGCCCAAATCATCATAGAGCGTGGACTGCCCATCATTTGCCGTAGCGGTGATAGGAAGGCTTAAGGCCAGACCTAGAAGCATCGTTTTTAGGATAGAGAGTCGCATTACTAGAATCCCACCTGAATCGAGCCGTAAAAACCTTGCTGTCGTCCTTGTCCTGCAATCTCTCCCATATCGACAGCGGCTGCCGTTAAGGAGACAGACTTGTTCGGGAACCACGCAATATAGGCGGCCTTGGCATCGCCCTCTGGCGCGAACGCCAAATTATCCGGTTTCGTTCGGTAATCCGCGCCGATGACGAGATCACGCGACAGCATATAAGCGGCGGAGCCTTCGAACTGCGCTGTGTACCCATCGTTATTTGGACCGCCAAACCCAAGCAAGCCCAGCTGATTAGCGCGCGTACCGCGCAGTGAGGCGCTCAGAAGTAAGTTGCGGTCTAAGAACAGCTTCGTCGCTGTGGCATAGACATCAAGACCTGAACTACTCTCTGCACCCAGCGCGGCGACCAGCTCACTATTGGCGGATTTTTTGAACTGTGCGCCGACCGCGATTTGCGGCATCAGCGTATCTTGATCAAAAACGAGGTCACCCGCGACGCGGACTTTCGCGCCGACAACATCCTGATGGAATTTATAGCCTTGGCGCAAGCCCAGTTTCGGCCCAGTATCGCCCGTATCAAATGTCTGCCGAGCATATGAAATTTCGACTCTATTGCCCACGCCAATGGCCGCGCCACTAACCTGCATGTCGAAATCATTCAGATAGGCCCGCGAATGAAAAGCCGTTGCGCCATAGGAATCGCGCGACCCGTAGCCCGTGATCGTCGCCCAATTGGAGAGGCCGCTGCCGCCCGCGCCTTCAACCTGACTGACGCCGCCCGTGGCGAGAAGCCGGCCTTTATCAGGGCTCGGAATATTGCTGGCTGCGCAAGCCGAAAGACTGATGCAAACGCCTAAAATAGCCACACTATTTGCGATGGATGATGTCCCGCGTCGGCTAACAAGCGACAGCGCATTCCGAAACTTCATAAGGCCCTCCCAGTACGAAGGGCTGCAATAGGGAGACAGCGTTAAGATTATCTTGTTTTAAGGGGCATTCACTGAAGAATACACCGTCTAATCTAGTCGGCTTTTGAATCCTTCGCCATTCGAACCGTAATCTCTGCGGGTTGACGGATATTCAGGTCACGTTGCGGGAACGGAATTTCGAGATCATATTTCGCCAACGCGGAATGCAATGCCCAATTATAATCCGCTATAACCCGGCCTGGCCGTTTAACGGCTTCGTCAATCAACCACACGACAAGTTCGTAATTGAGACTGCTATCGCCAAATTCGACTAACCAGACGGACGGGTCATGCCCATCGGACCGTTCCGTCCATTCCACAGCCGCCGCTGCTTCAAGACCCGCTTTTTTTACCACGTCTTTATCCGTGCCGTAAGCGACGCCAAAAGAAACGCGAAGACGACGGCGTGGATCCCGCAGCGTCCAGTTGATAACCTGCGCTTTGATGAATTCTTCGTTCGGGACGAGGATATCCACCGAGTCATTGGTTGTGACCAAAGTCGAGCGGATATTAATCTCGCGCACTTGCCCATTCACGCCGGATTGCAGCTCGATGAAATCACCGACCTTAATCGACTTTTCGAACAGGATGATAATGCCCGAGATAAAGTTAGAGAAGATCGACTGCAGGCCAAAACCAATACCCACACCAATTGCGCCGCCGAGCACGGCAAAGGCCGCCATATCGATCCCGACCGAGGTCAGAGCAATATAGACCGCCAGGATCATCAACCCGATTTTGGCAACCTGACCTAACAAACCCGACATGGACGGGGTTAAGCGTTTGGAGGATTTCAGCTGGGATTGTGCTGCGTCGCCCGCAATGCGGCCGACCCAAAGCGCGCCAATCGCCAAAACGAAGCTGGTGATAACCTGCAATACCGTAATGCGGGTCTCGCCCATCGTAACGCCTGCGCTTTCCAGCGCGGTCGTGAGCGGGTCGAGCCATTCCAGAATATACAAGGCCGCAATGCCCCACGCGACCAATGAAATTAGAGTCCGAAGCGGCCCTTCTTCCATATTGCGGGTCAAAAGCCGCACAATGATGGCGGCGTTGGTCAGGCTGGCAACAACCCTCAGAATGCCGGACGGCTGTCCCGCATTACGGAACGCAAACATCGCCACCCATAACAGGATAACCACGCATACTGGCCACATGACGCCGGCCAGGGCATTATAAATCCGGTAGAGAATATCGGTGGCATCGCGGCTATCGCGCTTCGCCTTCATAAAAGCTGACGGGCGGCGGGATAAAACCCAACCCAGCGCAACCGCGGCCAAAATCGCAAGGCCTTGCCAGAGAGTGCTCGCCGACAGCAATGTTTCAACACTCTGCGTGATCCACGTTTGCGTGCTTTCAATCAGAGACTGAACGTCCTGCGCCGCCTCGACCTGCGCCTCTTGCAATTCGGCCTCAGGCTCAATGGCGGGCGTCTCTATCTGATCTTGATCCATTTGCGCAGTCTAAGCGCGGCGATCAAAGTTGCAAGACTGTTGTCCCGCGCCCCCTCTTTGTCGTAAGGACTCTTTAACCATGCATCACTGACTGACCTCTCAGGATATTTTATGACCGATACGACCTCCCCAACGTCAGAACAAAAAGGCTTCCTTGCGTGGGTTGAGCGGACCGGAAACCGCTTGCCGGATCCTGTCTTTATCTTCTTTTATCTGATCGCCTTGCTGGTTGTTATTTCAGTTGTGCTCGCGCTGTTTGGTGCGTCAGCGCAGCACCCGACGCAGCTTAATGCGGACGGAACGCCGGTGATGATCAAATCAGCCTCGCTTCTATCCGCTGAAAACATCCAGCGGCTTTGGGTCGAAATGCCCAAGACTTTCACACACTTCCACCCGCTGGGCTACGTCCTTGTCGTGATGCTCGGCGCAGGTGTTGCGGAACGGTCCGGTCTTTTTGCCTCCGGCATTCGCCAAGCCGTTCGAGGCGCGCCGCTCTTCTTGCTCACGCCTGTTGTTGCGCTTGTCGCGATGCTGTCCAACCATGCAGCAGACGCAGGTTATGTGGTGATGATCCCGCTCGCGGCGATCTTGTTTGCGTCCGTGGGCCGTCACCCGCTCGCGGGTATTGCTGCCGCTTTTGCGGGCGTGTCTGGTGGGTTTTCTGCCAATATTTCGCCGGGACAGCTCGATGCGCTGCTCTTCGGGATCACAGAAGCCGCCGTTGATGGCTCCGGCCTCGACCCAAGCTGGACCATGAATATTGCGGGCAACTGGTGGTTCATCGCCATCTTGATGGTGATCTACCTGCCCGTTATTTGGTTCGTCACGGATAAGATTATTGAGCCGCGCCTTGGCAAATGGGTTCCGGATGAAACGCACGCCGATTATGGCGACGAAGACAAGCCCCTCACCGACGCACAGCGCAAAGGCTTACGCCGCGCCGGCCTCGCCATTCTCGCCGTCTGCGCCCTTTGGGCCGCCATGACATTTGCACCGGGCACGCCGCTGCTCGCTGATGAAACAGCCGTTCCGGGCCAAGCATGGTACGTCACCGCAACGCCGTTCTTCCGCTCCCTTGTCGCGGGTTTCATGGTCCTTTTCCTCGCAGCAGGCTGGGCTTACGGCAGCGCGGCTGGAACAATTAAAAATCACCGCGACCTTGTCGACATGATGGCCGAAGCGATGAAAGATCTTGGCTACTACCTCGTGCTCGCATTTGCGGCGGCGCATTTCGTGGCGATGTTTAACTGGTCCAACCTCGGCCTGATTAGCGCGGTTCACGGGGCCAATGGTATTCAAGCCAGCGGTCTGCCGCTGCCGATTGCGCTCGGCTTGATCGTGCTGTTCACCGGACTGCTTAACCTGTTTGTCGGCTCAGCCAGCGCGAAATGGGCGCTTCTCGCGCCTGTGCTTGTCCCAATGCTCATGCTGCTCGGTATTTCGCCCGAAGGCGCGACGGCCGCTTATCGTGTGGGTGACGGCGCAACCAACATCATCACGCCGCTCATGGTTTACTTCCCCTTGATCCTGATCTTCGCGCGACGTTGGCAGAAAGACTTCGGTCTGGGCAGCCTCACGGCGATGATGATCCCTTATTCTGTGTGGATGTTGATTACGGGCGTCATCCTGATGGTGCTGTGGATTGCGTTCGGCCTCGACCTCGGCCCAGGCGCGCCGATGAGCTACACATTGCCAGGGTAAATCGCGCTCACATTAAAGCGCTTGAGTAAACCGACATTTGTCGTCATCTAGGTCTCCAGACAAATTGGAGACCTAGATGAAACATGTGCCTAGCCTTTTTGCCGCGATTAGCGCGTCCGTATTGATAACAGCGTGCTCCCCGTCCTCTTCCACACCAGAGGCCGTTTCAGTAACTATCGAGCCTCCAACCCTGATCGAACAATGGGTGCTCACCGGATTCGATGCGCCAGAGTCTGTCATCGTAGCGGCTGATGGAGAGACACTTTACGTCTCCAATGTTGGCGGCGACGGTAGCGCAAAAGACGGCAATGGCGTGATTTCCAAAATCACGATCGACGGGACTATGATCGAGCGCAATTGGGTCAGCGGCACAGACGCCCTGCCGCTCCACGCGCCCAAGGGCATGGCACTGATTGGCGGCACGCTCGCCGTGACTGATATTGACCATCTGGTAATGATCGACGTGGCCTCTGGCCAGATTACCGCGCGCATCCCGATTGAAGGCGCGTCTTTCCTCAATGACGCCGCGCTCGGTCCTGACGGGTCAATCCTCGTCTCCGACTCCGGCACGGCGAGCATTCACATCATTAAAGACGGCATTGCGACGCTTTGGCTCAATGATGCTCAGCTTGGCGGGGTCAACGGATTGCAAATGGACGGTAACCGCCTCCTCGTCACGACCATGAGCGCGGGCGAACTCCTATCCATCAACCTTGAAACCAAAGCCATCACAGTCATCGGGACAGGGATGGAAAACGCCGACGGCATCGGAATACTCGCTGACGGCAGTTTCATCATCAGCAGCTGGCCCGGTCAGTTATGGCACTCAGGCGGCCTTTCCCCAACGCTCCTTCAAGACACAACTGGCGACACGCCGACCCTGATGAATGATATTCTGCTGAGCGGTGAGATGTTGATCACACCGAATTGGGTGCCGGGGACGGTGCGGGGGTATGGAATTCAAGTAGGCCAGTAGACTCGCGTTAATGGAATTAACGCCTTCGTAGACGTGTCCAGACTTTCATAATCTGAAAGAATAACTTCCGTTAAATCTTCCAATGTCATTAGCTTGAGAGGGTAACGAGCACGTTCAGCTTCATAGCGTGCCTCGCGTGTAAACCCGCCTGTACTAACATAGAGGCACTTGTCTCCATCTCGTCGTCCTCCCAGAAAAGCGCGTATTTCTGGCGCACCCATTGCTGTAGTCACTCGATGCTTAACTTCCACAATGATCCTTGGATCCTGAAACCCAAATCCGTCTGGAGAAGCAATTATATCTTTTCCTCTATCGGCGCCCTTTGGACTGACTTCAGTTTTATAGCCCATTCCGCGTAAAACTCCCGCCACAAGGTCTTGCATTTCCGACCAACCTAAACGCGAAAGGCGGTCTGCGATAAGGTCCGCTGCTCGAGTTTCGACTGCATCAAAACTCAGCGTATCATTGTCCACTTCGACGTCATCTTCGTCTTCAGAATTGAGGGCGTTAGTTGTGACTTTTCCACTTGCGGCTCGGCTCAAGTCCTCTGCTGCATGGTTGGGTATTTTGAAAAGCGTGCTAATAGCTCCGAGAGAGTTTTTGGTTCTTGGCTGCAAAACATCTCGAGGAACGTCCTTTTGCCAATTTACTTTCAAAATGTGGCCATGATCATCAGAATCCGCGGAATCGTCATAGCGATATTCCCCTTTTGACACGCCAATTTTGTAAATTCGCTGCGAAGGGTCGTAGGTTACGACCGTATCTCCAGGTTTAATTTCGTTGATAAACCGATTTACCTGACCTGCTGACATCGAGATTTTTTGCGGGTGCCAATCTGGCCAAGTCTGCAACATTTTAGTTTTCAAGATATCGAGTGAAATCCCCGGTTCAACCGCTCCCATAGCTTTCCAGCCAATTGTTACGATCCCTTCATCCATAAATTGATCAAACAAATGACCTTTGCGGCCAGCTCTTACCATCCAAGTTGTCATAGGCACCTCTTGGCAGATTAATTTGCGGGTGCAACCAAGTCTTTTACCAACTCCCCCACCAACGAATTCACCCCTGCACTCGTAATCCGTACCGGAACAATTTGCCCGATCAGGCTTTCCGGCCCGTCGAAATGCGTCCCCGTTAGATACGGTGACCGCCCAAACAATTGCCCGTCTTCGCGGGCGGTGTTTTCGACGAGCACGTCTAAGGTTCGCCCGATGAGGCTTTCGTTCCATTCGCGCTGTTGCGTGTAGAGGAGGTCTTGTAGGCGTTTGAGGCGTTCGGATTTGACGTCTTCGGGCACTTGGTTCGGGAGGGATGCTCCGGGGGTTCCGGGGCGGATAGAATATTTGAAACTGAACGAGCTGGCATAGCCGATTTCGCGCACGCAGTTCATTGTGTCTTCGAAATCCTCGTCCGTCTCGCCGGGGAAGCCGACAATGAAATCGCCGGACAGCGCAATGTCTGGACGCACCGCGCGAATGCGCGCGATCAGGTCGCGGTAATGCGCGTAGGTGTGACCGCGGTTCATCGCGTCCAAAATCCGGTCGCTCCCCGCCTGCACGGGGAGGTGCAGATAGGGCATGAGCTTCGGCTCTGTCGCCAACGTCTCAATCAAATCCGCATCCATGTCGCGCGGGTGAGAGGTCGTGAACCGCATCCGGTCGATCCCGCCAATCTTGGCAAGGTGACGGATCAGGTTGCCTAGCCCCCAATTTGTACCGTCGGGGCCATCAGCGTGATAGGCGTCAACATTCTGCCCAATCAGCGTGATTTCGCGAACGCCTTGCGACGCAAGTGAGCGGGCTTCGGCGACGATTTGTTCGACCGGACGGCTGACTTCCGCGCCGCGCGTGTAGGGAACAACGCAGAAAGTGCAGAATTTATCACAGCCTTCTTGCACGGTCAGGAACGCGGAATAGCCTTTGGCATTACGGCCCGCCGGGAGCGCGTCGAATTTCTCGACCGTGTCAAAATCGGTTTCGAGCACATCCCCCGTGGCCCGCGTCACTTGCGCGATCATTTCTGGCAGTTTGTGATAGGTTTGCGGGCCAAGGACCATGTCGACAATCGGCGCGCGGCGTTTAATCTCCGCGCCTTCGGCCTGTGCGACACAGCCCGCGACGGCGACTTTCATGTCGGGATTATTGGCTTTCTGATGTTTGCGAATACGGCCCAGCTCTGAATAGACTTTCTCAGCCGCTTTTTCGCGAATGTGGCACGTATTGAGGATGACAAGGTCGGCATAGTCCGGACTGTCCACGGCGGCATAGCCAATCGGCGCAAGCACATCGGCCATGCGTTCGCTATCATAGACATTCATCTGACAGCCATAGGTCTTGATAAAGACGGATTTGGTATTCTTGTTAGGGTTTGGGCGTGATGTCAGCACTGCCGGCGTGTCTATGTCGCGCGGTTTCGCAATCGGTTTTGTCGATGTTGAGGCGGTCGGCGGACGTCCGATATCCAGAACGGTGCTTTTGCGGCCGCTGGCGGACTGTCCGTCACGGGGCGCGGATGTATCGCGGGGTGACATGGCAGGCTCCATAAATATGTTGAGCGGGCTTTAGGCGCGGCAGACCCGCCGCGCAATCCGCCTCGTCAGCGTTCGGTTTAGGACGAAAGCCGCGCCCTAATCGCTTTGCCCAATCTGACCGCGCCCTGATTGACCCCATCAACCACCTCTGCATGGGGCAAGTATAGATAGGGCTCGATCATTTCGAGCTCGATCAGGGCTAATTCCCCGTCCAGCTCGCGCAGCAAATCGACGCGCGCATAGAGCGGGGGTATGTCCAGCGTGTTGAGAATTGAGAGAGCCACCGCTTTCTCAGCCTCTGTCGGCGCATATCCTTCTTCCGCCCCGCCGTAGAGGCTCTGAATCCGGTAATCGCCCGCCTTCGCCGTTTTCAGAAGCGCGTGGCTGAATTTCCCGTCAAAATAGAGGAAACTATATTCGCCTTCTGCTGTCACGCTGGGCAGGAACGGCTGGATTAGCGCGCCTTCGGGCGGCAATTTATCCGCCGTAGGCCACGCCTCACCTTTGGAGTAGAGCGCTTGCCGCCACGCGCCGCCGCCGACTTGCGGTTTAATGACGATCCGGTCGGTACCAAAGGCGTCGAACGCGCGCGCAGCATCACCTTCCGTCACGCCGTCCGCGCGCAGTGTTGGAATGACCTTTGCGCCTTTGTCCGCCAATTCTTCGAGATAGGATTTATCGGCGTTCCAGCGAAGTAACTCCGGCGTGTTTAATACGGGCGTCGTTTCCTCGGCGCGCGCCATGACAGCGAGAAAGCGCTCTTCATTGCCTTCGAAATAATCCCACACCATGAGCGGCAGTAATGCATCAAAGTCAGCCGCGTGCTTATCCGCCTCATCCCAGAGCACAGGATCAATGCTCAAGCCGAGCGTTTCAAAGCCGGACCGGAGTGAGGCTAACTCCTCATCAAATTCATGCACGTCGCCGCGCTTATCCGGATGACCCGGCAAGAGGTTAGACGAAGACAGAAGACCGATACGCATGAGGCAAATACCATAAGAAGAATTTTGTGACGCGGCGTCTTCCACGCGCTATGGGGACCGCGCTCTGGCGTCAACACCGCGCCGATCAGATTTACTTCCTACAGGATCCGTCATGTCAGCCCATTACCACGTCGTCGGCATCGGCAACGCCATCATGGACGTTATTGCGCCCGTATCTGATGCGTTTTTGGACGATCACCATATGACCAAAGGCGTCATGTCATTGGTCGATCAAGATCGGGCGCTCGCACTCCATAATGTGCTGAGGGATGCAGGCGATACGCAAACGATTGCAGGCGGGTCTGCCGGGAACACAATGGTCGGCCTCGCCGCAATGGGGCTCAGCGCCGCCTATATCGGCAAAACAGGCCGCGACGGCACGGGTGATGCGCTCAGCACGGGCTTCCGCGATGCGGGCCTACATTTTGCGACAACTCCCACAGATAGCGGCACCGCGTCTGCGCGCTGCATCATTGCTGTCACAGGCGACGGGGAGCGAACCATGAACACGTTTTTGGGCGCGTCTGTTGAATTTGAAACTGCCGATGTACCCGATGATTTGATCCGCGCGGCGGATACGCTGTATCTCGAAGGCTACCTGTTTGACGCGGACGCCGCCAAAGCGGCCTTTGTCCATGCGGCCGAAGTCGCGCGCGCGTCTGGCGGGAAAGTCGCCATCACTCTATCTGATCCCTTCTGTGTTGCGCGTCACCGCGAGAGCTTCCGTCATCTCGTTGATCATCAATGCGACATCGTCTTTGCCAATCAAGAAGAGCTGTTGATGCTCACCGAAGGCGATGATGTGGAAGCCAGCATGGCCGAGCTGGAACGCGACGGCCTTGTGCTGTGCGTCACCTGCGGGTCCAAAGGTTCTATCATTAGTGTTGATGGGCAGCGCCACATGATCCCTGTCGTCTGGGCTGAGACTTTAGTCGATACAACAGGCGCGGGCGATCAATATGCGGCGGGCGTCCTGGGTGGACGGGCGATGGGCCTGTCATGGGCGGATGCGGGCTATCTCGGGTCTGTCGCGGCGGCAGAGGTCATTGGTCATTATGGCGCGCGTCCTGAAACGCCTGTGCACGAAATGGCACTGAACGTCACTTAACCGCACAGGACCGTGATGGGAGTGTCAGAGATCAAGCCTTGCTCACAAGGCTTCAGCCGCTAAAGCTACCCCAATAGTTTTTGGGGAAAAGCCAGTCATGAAATCCATTCACGATATACCACTGCTCTTACTTGTCGTGGTGGCGGCTCTTGCCGCATTTGGCCTGTGGGCGCTCGGAGCCTCTGCGCTCGCCGCGCCCATTGCCGTCGGCGATGTGTTTCTTCTGAAATCTGTCGCAGGCCTCGCCAAAGACGCACTGTTCGTACCGCTCAAACCCCTCATGTATGCGCTCATCATTCTGTCGATTGGCAGTTCAATTGCGATCAGCACGGGCGGGCTTGGTGCGAAGTTCGCGCGGGTTATGATTTTCTTTGTCGGGTTTTCATTGCTCGGCATGGCGCTCGCCATCGGCGCCTATTTCTTATTCTCAGGATTGGATATCCTTCCCGATCCCGCAACAATTGGCGCGGGCTCTGGTGAGCTGAAACAATCGCCTTTCGCGGCGAAAATATATGGCGTTGTGACCAGCCCGCTCATGATCTGTATTTATACGGGTCTGTTGTTCGGGCGCGCTTTGATTGCGCTCGATATGGGCCGTGAGGCGGATATGATCTCGGACCTCTTCATCAAGGGTTTCCGCAAGTTTCTGCAATATACGATCCCGTTGGCCGTCTTTGGTTCCATCACTTTGGCGCTGAACAGCCCGGGCGGTGTGCAGACATTATCTGATCTTGTCCCGCTCCTCGCGCCATATCTCTTGGCGATGGTCGCTGTCTGGTTAGTGATTGTTGCCGTAACAGCGTCCATCCAAGGACGCGGTATTGGTTTCATCTTGGCGGCGGTTTTGCCCCAAGCGTTGGTCGCATTCTCAACCTCGTCATCAATGGCGACGCTGACCGCGACCAAACAGGCTTGCGGCGATATGGGCGCGAGCGGCGATGAGAGCACACCGTTCTTTACCATTGGCGCAACCATCAACATGGTCGGCACCGTCATCGGCCTATTACTCATGAGCCTTTATGCCATGAAAGCCTTCGGGATCGAGGTCGGTTTAACCGAAGCCCTGATCGTCGGTTTCCAATCCTTAGTCTTCGCGACCGCCGCAGCGGGGACGCCGAGCGCGTCCGTTGTCTTGCTCCAAGATATCCTCGTCAGCCAAGGCGTCAGCGCTGAATATGCCACTTACGTCACGGGCCTGATCATCACGATTGATACGTTGATTTTGGACCGCCTTCGCACCGTGTTGAACACACAATCTGATTCAATGAGCACAGTGAACGGCTTGAAAATGTATTACCGCAAGCCGCGTGTGTTGGGCGACGAACCGACAGATGTCTAAGACAAACTTTGCTTATCCCGGCTCTGCGGAGCCGGGGCAGCGCATTTAAAGCGCGCCTAAATCCAAAATTTGAACAACCGGGACATGATCGCTGGGTTTTTCCCAGACACGCATGTCCGTGTGAATTTTAAAACCCTCTTTTCCTACTGCATTGACCGCCGGGGCAAGCGCTTGGCTGACCCAAATATGATCAAGGCGTCGGCCGCGATTGCTTTTCATCACATCTTTCGCGCGGTAGCTCCACCAGCTGTAGAGTTTCTCTTCCTCACCGCGGAACAAACGCGCCGTGTCAATGAAGTCATGGCTTTTGCGAAGGTCTTCGAGAATACCGACTTCGAGCGGCGTGTGACTGACGACTTTCAAAAGCTGTTTATGACCCCACACATCATGTTCGTGCGGCGCGATATTGAAATCCCCGACAATGACTTGATGTTGATCGCCTTGCGCCAACCGCTCCGCAAAATAGGCGCGCATATTTTCGATAAAATCGAGCTTATGACCGAACTTCTCATTCACCTCCCGGTCCGCGACATCGCCGCCCGCGGGAATGTAGAAATTATGCAGCTCGAAATCGCCCTTATCGCCCATAGATGCGTCCGCAATGACGCGGGTGCTGACGTGACGGGCGTGGTCCAAAGGACAGAATGACGTGTCGATCCGTTCTAGCGGGAGCTTCGAAATCGTGGCCGCGCCATGATAGGCCTTCATTCCCGCCACTTCGATATATTCATAGCCGAGCGCTCGAAAATTTTTCATCGGGAATTGGTCGTTCTGGCACTTGATCTCTTGCAGGCAAAGAACGTCCGGCGATTGTTCTTCGAGAAAACGGAGCACCGTGTTCTCGCGCAAACGCACAGAGTTGATGTTCCAAGTGGCGACGGATATTTTCATTCGTCACGCCTAGCGCAGTCGGAACGCTGCGTCAGGTAAAAGATTGTGCGATGTTTCCCGTGTCGACTACCGTCGACGGCGGTCGCGGCGGTCTTCGCGTTCATCACGCAGGATAAACAGACGCGGATCGAGGCGGTCATTATACCGTAGATCGGACAATTCCACGCGGGTCTGTCCGCCAAATTCATCAGCGATGATCCATTGGCGCAACGCCATATTATTCGCGTCAAAGACGAGCGTAATCGCGCCTGCCATTTCGCCGGAGCCGTCACGCGCCGTCACACGCCACTGCGTCGGGAGCTTCTGAAAGCCGATCACTTCGGTATCTTCCTGCAGCCGAACATTTTCCTTCAAAAAATAATGCAGCGGCGTCGCGGCAAGGGGGACGCGGTCAAAAGTTTCCAGCGCGCGGTCCTGCTGTACCAAAGTCACCCCGTCCGACACGATTAATAGCGGATTTGGGTCATCATATTCAAACCGCACTTTACCCGGGCGTTGCAGATAAACGGTTCCGCCTGAAATCGAGCCATCAGAGCCATATTGGGTAAACCGCCCTGTGAAGCTCACTGTATTGTTCAAACCGTTATCAACGCTTGCCAAATCTTGCGGGACGGTTTGTGGGTGCGTGAAAGCAGGGAGAGCTGAAGCCCGTTGCAAGCTCTGCTGCGGGGCGACACCGACCTGCTGTGCGGACACCGCAATCGGAGCAGATGCGACCAGCAAAGCCGCCGAAAGGAGTTTTGTCATCGTTTTCATGAGATCCCCATAGCGCAAAACGACTAAACAGCATCTGAACGAACGCCTCATCTTCCTTAAACTTCAGCAAGGCTGTAAGCGGGGGCATGACAGACCCAACACAACGATTAGGGATTATCGGCGCGGATGGCCGCATGGGACGCGCTGTGGAATCCGCCGCCGCAGAACGGTTCGCGGTTTCAGCCCGTATAACGCTGGATAATTCAGACTATGAGAGTTTGCGTGGTTGCGATGTCGTCATCGATTTTTCTGCGGGCGACGCACTTCTCAACGCCTTACCACACCTGACGGACGGAACCGCCCTTGTGTCTGGAACAACGGGGTTAAGCGCCTCGCAAGAAAAAACTGTGTCAGCCGCGTCGGCTCGCTTGCCTATTCTTCGGTCCGGTAATTTTTCACTCGGGATTGCGGTGCTCACGTCTTTGGCGCGGCAAGCAACCGCCACATTGGGCACAGGGTGGGATATCGAAATTTTGGAAATGCACCATAAACATAAGGTCGATGCCCCGTCCGGCACGGCGTTAATGTTGGGCAAGGCGGCGGCCGAAGGTCGATCCGTCTCTTTGACCGATGTGGCGGCCCATGACCGCACTGGACAGAGACGCGACGGCGATATCGGTTTAGCCGTGCTGCGTGGCGGCGGTGTTTACGGGATGCATGAAGTGCGGATCGTATCCGAGGCCGAGATGATCACGCTGGGCCATCAGGCGCTGAACCGGGATGTGTTTGCCCACGGCGCGTTGTCAGCTGCAGATTGGTTGATCGGCCAGATGCCCGGCCTTTACAGCATGCAGGACCTTATAAAGCCCTAAGTTCGTCATCCAATCGACCCGGCGTACGCGCATGGTAACGGCGCGCCGCGACAAATGCGATGGCGGCCCATGCCCCAAATAGGCCAAAAAAGATAAAGAAGGCCCAGACCAAATAGCCCGGTTCAAACACACGGGACCGCCCTGACGCTTGCCACAACAGCTCGAGCGCCACTTCCAATATCTTCGCAATGACCGGAGTCGCCAAAAGGACACCCCAGAGGGTTGCCGCGCAATAAGTCGATGTCCGCGGGCCGTTGACGCGGCGGTAGGTGGAGACAAATTCCGCGCGGTCAATACCGTCCGGAATCATGCTATGTTCCGTCCGGTAATCAAAATCACCGTCTGCTTCACGCCCAAGCCCGGCCCAGCCAATCGCGGCGCGCACCGTAAACGCGAGCGCAACGAGCGCGACAGGACCAAAGACGGCCCAAAGAACAATATCACCGTAAACCATAGTCTTCGATATGGCGTATACAGGTCTCACTTCAAGCCAGTTGCTCTGTTGTACTTGCAGCGTTGCATCCGCTCACTTAGGGGGCATCCATGTCCAAGCCAATTTCCATTGCCTTCATCTGTGCCTCTTTGCGTCACGGCTCCATCAATCAACAGCTGGAAACAGCCCTGATGATTAAGGCCGCCGATATGGACGCGGCGCCGACCAAAGTTGATTTATCGAATTATGAGATGCCGCTATTCCACGGCGACCTTAAAGCACCCGATACGGTGAAAGCTTTGATCGAACATCTCAAAACATTCGAGGCAGTCGTCATTGTGACGCCGGAATATAATGGTTCGCTCCCGCCGCTACTCAAAAACATGATCGATTGGACGTCTACGGTTGAAACCGGACACCTGACCGGACCCATTTACGGCATTGCGTCTTGCACGCCTGGCCCGATGAGCGGGATCATGTGCCTGCGCCAGCTTCATTACATTCTGAACCGCGTTGGCGCTGAGGTCGTGACAACCCATGTGGGTTGTGGAAACGCCGCCGCCGCCTTTGATGGCGATATGCGCCTGAATGAAGGCCTAACCGATAGCCTTGCCGATAAAATGCTCAGCCAGCTCATCACGCGGGCAACGCAACAGCGTGGCTAAAGAGAAGCTCTATAAAGATCTCCCGCGTCCGAAGCTCAACCGCGCGCAGATCGCGGAAATTTACGAGCGCCTGTGCCGCGAGAATCCAAACCCGCGCACAGAACTGGACTATACCAACCCCTATACGCTGGTCGTCGCCGTGGCTTTGTCGGCGCAAGCGACGGATATTGGCGTCAATAAAGCGACGCGGGCGCTGTTCGAAGCCGCCGATAATCCGCAAGCGATGGTGGACCTCGGCGAAGACACCGTGCGCGATCACGTCAAAACGATTGGGCTGTTTCGCACAAAAGCCAAAAACGTCATCAAACTCTCGCAAATGATTTTGGATGATTTTGGCGGCGAAGTTCCAAGTAATCGCGAAGACCTCGAAAAACTCCCTGGCGTCGGACGCAAGACCGCCAATGTCGTGATGAACGAAGCCTTCGGGCAGCCCACCATGGCCGTCGACACCCATATTTTCCGCGTCTCCAACCGCACCGGCATGGCGCCCGGTAAAAATGTTGTTGATGTCGAGCTTAACTTGCTCCGCGTGACGCCGGACGAATACCGCATGGGCGCCCATCACTGGATTTTACTCCACGGCCGCTACACCTGCGTCGCACGAACGCCGAAATGTTATGATTGCCGGATCGCGGATTTGTGCCGCTATAGGCCGAAGACACCGGATCCTTAAAACACTCAAAACTTGACCCTCTTAGGCCGACTTGATCGGCCTATCCATGATACGATGGTAGGTTCATGAAACGCCTGCTAAATATGATACTGCAGGGTTCAGTCCATGGAACCGCTGATCAAGTCAGCGGGAGATGAAAGAGAGAGCAAATGATAAAAGCGATTATTCTGACTGGCGTAGCAGCTTGTCTGCTACCGACCTTCGCCTTCGCTGGCCCAACCGATTTCACAACCGGACCCATTGTCGAAGACTTCGGCCCCGCCGCCACTGTTCCTGACGCGCAGGCTTTGCCCGAAAATGCTCAGTTCAAAATCGCGTTTGATACGGCCAAAGGTTCTGAGGGTGATGTGCTTAATAGCTCGCTCGTCAGCGCGGCGCGGTTCATGAACATGCATGGAAAAGCGGGCGTTGCCGCGGAAAATATCGATATCGCCGTGGTGATCCACGGCGGAGCGGCGTTCGATTTGCTATCGCCCGCTGAACATAAAGCTCGCCGTGAGGATGCCGACAATCCGAATACCGCTTTGATTGGCGCGCTGACAGACGCAGGGGTTCGCATCATCCTTTGCGGACAAACCGCCGCCTACCGCGATATTTCCAAAGACGACCTTCTACCCAATGTCGAGCTCGCCCTTTCCGCCATGACGGCCCACGCGCAACTGCAACAAAGCGGCTACACGCTGAATCCGTTTTAGGCGCTCGCCAACGAATAGCCGCCCGCTTCGGTCAGCAGGATGCTCGCTTGTCCCTTCACCGGTTCGATTTTTTGGCGAAGGCGATAGACGTGGGTTTCGAGCGTGTGGGTTGTGACGCCGCTATTATAGCCCCAAACTTCTTCGAGTAGCTCATCCCGCCCAACGGGTTTTCCGCCCGCGCGGTAGAGATATTTCAGGATGTTGGTTTCTTTTTCCGTCAAGCGAATGTCGCGCACCACTTTGCCGTCATCGGGTTGCGGCGGAGTGAGGCGTTTGGCCGACGGTTTGAACGTATATGGTCCAATGCGGAAGGTTGCGTCCTCAGACTGTTCGAATGAGCGTAAGTGCGCGCGAATACGCGCGACAAGGACCGAGAGCCGGAACGGCTTGGTCACATAATCATTCGCGCCGCTATTCAAGCCAAGGATTTCAGACGCTTCGCCCGTATTGCCCGTGAGCATGATGATCGGTGCAGCCACGCCCTGTTTGCGCATCACGGCGCAAGCATCTGTGCCTTGCATATCCGGCAAATCAATATCGAGCACGATGGCATCAAACTCGCCCGCTTGGGCCGCTTTGATCCCGTCGGTTGCATTGGCGACGGCGGTGGTTTCAAATTCGTCAAAGAACGCAAATTGTGAGGTCAATTCCTCACGAAGCGCGTCATCATCATCGACAATCAGGATACGTTTTTTAACAGACATGAGTGCTCTCTAGACCAATGGGTCCAATTGCGCCAATCAGCGTTTTGTGAGCTGTGATCAAACGGATGTGAGATGAGCGTGAACGAGGCCCTTCGATTTGATACGCAAACAGGTGTTGTCACGCTGGGTGATTGGTCTGCGTCCTTTGGATTTGGGCGCGATGGCACCGTCCCGCAGGCGAATGGCCACGAAGGCGATGCGAAAACGCCGCTTGGGTCTTACCACCTTCGCTTCGGACTTTACCGCGCGGACCGTCTGCCCCGTCCGAAAACATCGCTAAAATTGCACGCAATGCAGCCGGACGATGGCTGGGGAGATGATCCAGCCGATCCGGCCACCTATAACCGTTTTATTCAGCGGCCCTATCCCGCCAGCCATGAAGCCCTTTGGCGCGATGACGGCGTGTATGATGTTGTCCTTGTGATGAGCCATAATGACAGCCCGCCTGTGCCCGGCCTCGGATCGGCTGTTTTTATCCATTGCCGTCAGCCCGATCATCGTCCGACCTTGGGCTGCCTCGCCTTAAGCCCGACTGATATGTGGGCCTTGCTTCCGCACCTAAGCTGTGGCCAGAAGGTTGCAGTCGCCTAACTGTAATCCCGCGCGCCAAATAGCGCGCTGCCGACACGAACATGGGTCGCACCGAACGGGATAGCGGTTTCGAAATCCGCGCTCATCCCCATTGATAATCCCGAAAGACCATGATTTTTCGCCATTTTTTCCAATCGCCAAAAATGCGGCGCGGCGGGTTCATCAATGGGCGGGATACACATCAGGCCTTCGATTGTGAGACCATATTCGCCGCGCAGGCGGTCCAGAAACGGGCCCAGATCCTCCGGCGCAACACCCGCTTTTTGCTCCTCTGAACCAATATTCACTTGGACAAATAGGCGCGGCATTCGCCCCGCCGCGTCCGCCGCTTTCACAATCGCTTTGGCCAGTTTCTCGCGGTCCAGCGTCTGTATGACATCAAACAATGCCACGGCGTCTTTGGCCTTATTCGTCTGCAACGGTCCGATCAGGTGCAATTCCAAGCCCTCGCGATGCGCGGCGAACGTCTCCCCCCACCGCGTTTGCGCTTCCTGCACACGGTTTTCGCCAAACACGGTGAGTCCTGCACCCAGGCCCGCTTGAATCCGGTCATCAGTCTGAACCTTGGACACCGCGACCAATGTCGGCGCGGCAACGCGCGCTTTCTTAGAAGCGGCGTCAATCCGATGAAGAATTTCCGTGCGGGCATCGGCTATGCTAGGCGTGTCAGTCATGACCGCGCCTTACGAAACCCAGACGCCCCTGCAAAGCCGCGAAATGGCGCGGGTTGCAGGCCAATTATACGGCTCGAAGCTCAATCCGCTTGTCTTGATGAGTGATCCGAAGCGAACGCCGGACCTGTTGACGTTGGCCGCGCATATGCCAGCCGGATCAGCGCTAATTTATCGTCACTTTGGAAAACCGGGGTTGGAGCCGCAACTTCGCGAGATAACAACCGCGGGCGGCATGCAATTTCTGATCGGAAATGATCCGGACCTAGCAGAGGCGTGCGGCGCTGACGGCGTTCATTTTAGCCGCAACACCGCCGGAGCAACCTTACAAAAATGGCGCAAAACCCATCCCGATTGGATCATTAGCGCCGCCGGAACAAAAGATCAGTTAGACCCGAGACCCCTCAACACACTCGACGCCTTATTTCTCTCCCCCGTCTTTGCCTCCAACAGCTCGTCGGCGGGAACGCCAATGGGTCTAGATGCGTTGACATTGTTGACAGACTATTACTCTTGCCCCGTTTTTGCGCTGGGGGGCATTCATAGCCATAACGCATCCTCATTAATCGGTAGCGGTATTGCCGGAATCGGATCAATTGAGGGGTTGGCCGCCGAGTTAAGATTAAAATCAAGGACTGATATTATGCCTGCAGACTCAACACCCGAGCCGGATGGCTACGTCACGATCAGCAAGACTGAGACGGGTGACCAAATCACTTTTACCGCTGATGTGACTGGCGCGGCAGCCACCGGAGAGCTGACCCTGCGGCGCGTGGCGGACGGTGTGTGGAACGCCAACCATACGGGCGTTCCCAAAGCGATTGGCGGCAAAGGTGTCGGTAAAGCTCTCGTCCGCGCGATGGTCGAAGATGCGCGCAGCAGCGGCTACCGCGTCGTGCCGGGCTGTCCGTTTGTGGCGAAACTGTTTGAACGTAAACCGGAGTGGGCCGAAGGTGTTGCGGCCTAGTTAGATTTCAGTTTTGCAGCAAATCAGGCGCGGGAATGGGTAAAGCTCAGAGAGAAAAGTTAGTTGAGCGTTTCTTTAAATGGGAACGATCGATTTTCAAATATTCACTCATAACTGCCGCGGTCCTCACTCTTTTATATGCGTTGAGTGCTGTATTTTCTATGGCAACGGAACAATCCCAATCAATCGATATAGATTTGTTCTTCGAATTTTTCTTGATTTGGTTGCTGTGCCTCATTGTTTGGGGAACAGGCGCAAATATCGGCGTCTATTTACTATCCGCGCTTAAAAGCATTACATCTAAGAAGGGTGATTTTTAAGCTACCCTCAATGGGAACTGACACAAACGCCTAGAACGTAATCCCGGCTTCAATGAAGATCGCGGTCGCTTTGTCGTTCACTGTCTGCGCGGTTCCGGCGACATCTTGTAATGTATCACGGTCTGAATATTGAACGCCCGCACCGAGGCGGATACGCTCATTAATATCATAGGTCACACCGCCCGTGATTTGGTCACTGGACAAGCCGACATTGGCGTCATTGGCATGGCCGTAGCCGACGCTAAAACCAAGGACTGACGGCTGCCATGTGAGGCCGACATCATAGGCTTCATAATCGCCGTTCATGAGGCCTTGATTTGAGTTTAGGTATGAACCGCCAAGCGTGAAGTCATGCATTTGGAACTCAAGACCTGCGCCGTAGGCTTGAAGGTCATCCAATCCGGCAATGCCCGATTTTTCGCTGCCGCGCGCGTAAGTCGCGGTCGCTTCGACGCTCACGCCGGGCGAGAACGTCCGGTCGAGCGCAAGGCCTGCTTCCATAATATCTTGAATGTCTGGCGCAACGACGTTTGGAATTTCGTTCAGATTGACGCAATAATCAACGCCGCATCCATCCGCATCCATCGCGTAGGAAACGCCAAATTGCACGCCAACACCGACCTGATCGCCCAAGAGGCGCGGGCTGGTATAGGTAACTTTTTCGGCAAATCCAGACGCGTCATTGAGTGTTTTGACGGCATCTAGCCCCGTATAATCGACAGGTGAATTGCTAGCGCCCACATTCAGAAGCGTCGGCGCGCCAAGACTAAAGAGATAGGCCGCCCCGTCATCCCGGCCAACGGTCACATCGCCATAAGCAGAGCGTAGGAACAGATGTGCTGATTCCAGCGCAACTTGTGTGTCTTTAGCCGCATCTGCGCCGAACGTATAAAATTGCGATGTGTGACCGCGAACGGACGCCGTATTACCCGCGACCAAAATTGTGGGGCATCCTGCCGTTGTTGGCGGACAGTCCGGTAGGCGGCGCATGAAACCTTTGCGGCCTTCGTCATATTGCGCGCGAACCTGACCATGCACACCCCATTCGAGGCCGCCTTGCGTCACTGTGCTGATTTCCAGTTCAATATCCGCATCGCCAACAAAGGCTTCCTCCCAGCCATTATTTTCGCGCGCCGCAACACCGCCGCGAATAGCCCCGCGCAGCAAGGACGAAATTGAGCTCAAACCAATACGGTCAAAGAAACCACGCTTTGGCGCTGGGCCGGGGGCACCATACCCATTGGGGCCTGATTGCGCGCCCGCCTGATCATAAGGGTCTGCGTAAGGGCCAGACCGTGGATCCGGTGAGCCATAAGTGCCATATGGGCTATCGCCAACCATGGCGTCTGCCGCAGGTTCATCGGGACGGCGGTAGCCATAATCATACGCTGTTGGATTTTGCGATTGAGCTTCATATTCGCCCGGATAAACATGTCTTTGGCTTGGAACCTGGTGCACGCTCCAATCCATGTCATCACTGACGGACCGCGATGGCGGTGAATTCACAGAACTCCGCGGAACATCGCCGTAAGACCCGCCCGCAGAATAAGACCCGCGGGGTGGATAGCTTGCCCCTGCGGACGCATTGACTGCCGCAGACGTTGGCACCGCTGAATTATCAAATTGCGGATTATTCGATTGTAACAAACGCTGCAGCTCTTCGGGACTTAATTCACGTCCAACCGGCGCCGCAGATGAATTATCGGCGGCAGCACTATATGTATAACTCTCGGACGGAACCATTTGTAGCGGGGCGGCATCTTGGATATCGCCTCCTTGAATAGAATCCACGGGTGCTGTGGCCTGCGGCTGCACAGTCACAGGCGGCGTTCCCGCGGGTGGTACCGCGGCCGTTTCAGGGCTTAAAGTACGAGACCGAAGTCTTAATCCACCCGTTTGCGGGGCCGTTGTCTGCGGTTGGACGTCTTCGAGCGGTGCTGTGCCTGCTTGGGGTAATTCCCAGGCATTGACTTTTTTCTCATTTGCGAACGGACTATTTGATTGTGCCGAGGCGACAACAGTCGCGCCCAGAGCGATCATTAACGTTGGGCCAATCGCAAATAAAAGCCGTGATTTCAGGTTAGTTTGGGCTCGCAGTGCGGACCGATCTTCAGCCACCATTAAATCCGCAGCTGTCACAGCTGTGCGGGGCGGGTTGGCGAAGGTCTTTCGGGCCATGATTTGGGCTCCGGTCACAACAAGAGAAAACGGTTCGTTTACGAAGTCGCATGCCGCCCCCTAAAATAGTGTTAACGCGGCGTTTACTCTGTCTTTTCTCTGAAAGGCTGGTTTAACCCCCAAAATCAGCCTTTTGCGCTTACGGGAAGTTTATGAAACCCGCTCTTTCGTTACAGCGTTCCCTTTGCCATAAGCGCACGAATTCTTACGGGTGTTTCTTGCGCCCAATTTGACAAAGGTCCGCTGTCATGGCTACTTTTCGCCGTCTCGCGAGCATCGCGCTCTGCACCACCGCTGTGATCAGCCTGTCCGCTTGCGGAACTTTGGGAATTGGCGGCAAGTCAAAGCAGCCCACAGCTAAACGCGGTGCCTCAACGATTGCGCCGACGAATGGCGTGAATAGCTACTTGTGGCGCGCAACGCTGGAAACCCTAAATTTCCTACCGCTTGACCAAGTTGACCCTTATGGCGGCGTGATCATCACGGATTGGTACGCCGATCCAGCAGCGCCGGATGAACGTTTGCGCGCAACGGCCTATATTTTGGATCAAAACCTACGCGCCGATGCGTTGAAAGTCAGTGTTTTCAAGCAAATCCGGACAACGACAGGCTGGAATGATGCGCCCGTTGATGCCGACACACCGCGTCAGCTCGAAAATGCCATCCTGACTCGCGCGCGTCAGCTTTACATCGCAACGGTCGATAACGCGTAATAGATCAAGCTTAAAACGGCTTCACAATCGCCAAGATAACAATGGCGATTGTGACCAATGCTGGAATTTCATTGATCCGGCGAAAGAATTTTTCTGACTTAGGCCGCCCGCCATTCAAAAATTCTTTACGCGTTTTTGCTAGAAAACCGTGGTAACCGATCAAGCTGAACGCCAATAAAGCTTTGATCCAGATAGCCAAAGGTTGCGGATAGGCGAAGAGCATCACAAGCCCCAAGACAAAGGCGGCGATCATCGCCGGGTTCATAATGATGCGAAGCAGTTTGGCTTCCGCCTCTTCCATCTTGGACTCTAATTCACCGCCCGCTTCCGCAACTGAATGATAGACAAAAAGGCGCGGCAAATAGAGCAGCCCCGCCATCCAAAAGATAACCGCGATCAGATGAAACGCTTTGATCCAAAGATAGGCACTGGCCATTCTCTTACCCTCTTAAGCTTGAATAATCGAAATTTCGAATACGGTTGATCACCGCGTGGACGTCGTCAATTTGAACGTCCGGCGTCACGCCGTGCCCCAGATTGAAAATATGCGCGCCTATGCCGTCATGACCCGCCCCGTCGCGCAGAACTTGATCCACAGCCCGCATAAGCGCGGATCCGCCTGTGCGCAGCGCCAGCGGATCAAGATTACCTTGAACAGCCATCCCATCCGGGATCGTCGCGCGAAAATCACCTAAAGGCACATCCGTACCCGCAGCAATCGCCGTGATCCCCGTCTCATGCGTATAGCGTACAGCGTTCAGACCCGCGCCGCGCGGAAATCCCATGATCGGCACATCAACGCCTGCTGCGCGAACTTTTTTGATGATGTCCGCCGTTGGACGGAGCACCAAACGATCAAATAATTCTGGCGACAGCCCTTCCGCCCAGCTTTCAAATATCTTGAGCGCGTCAGCGCCAGCGCGGGCTTGAGCAATCAGATAGTCTGCGGAGCTTTCCACTAATGCATGAAGCAGGGCGGTCATGGCCTCTGGTCGTTCATAGGCAAAACGTTTGGCCTGTTCTTTGTTCGGCGTCCCTTTGCCTTCGAGCATATAGGTTGCGACTGTCCACGGTCCGCCGCAAAATCCGATAAGCGCTTTTGAGGCGTCAAGTTCGGCGCGAACTTTGGCGACGGTTTCGTAAACTTCGGAGACTCGGTCTGCTGCCCCAGCGATTGTCAAAGCATCGATCCCGGCGGCGTCAATCGGGTCTAATGTTGGACCGATACCTTTGACGAACTCAACACGTCGTCCAAGTCCAATCGGGATGAGTAAGATATCTGCAAAGAGGATTGCTGCATCCATGTCATAACGCCGAACAGGCTGAAGTGTGACTTCGGCTGCTTTGTCTGGCGTAAAACAAAAATCAATGAAGTCGCGGGCTGTAGCGCGAATTTCCATATACTCTGGCAAATGCCGTCCGGCTTGGCGCATGAACCAGACGGGCACGCTTTCAACACGCTCACCCCGAAGGGCACGAAGGATAGGATTGTTCGGATCAGTTTTCATCGTATGCGTCTACTAACCGAAATATCCTTGGCGCGCCCCCTCCCTTTCAAACTTATTTTTTAAGATAGAGGAGATAGTAGAGCCTGTGAATTTGGGGACAACGTTAAGGATTTGGTAAGAGGTGTTAACGGGCGCTGATTTCACTGTGGATTGAGTAAGATTCTGTTATCCATTCCACAGTCTGTGTGTGTCAGCTCGAAACAGCTCTTAAAGGTTGATTAGACGACTTGGGGATAATTTGAGGATAAGCGCTATCCTTGTCTAATTATCCCCAGTCTTCACGGGATTACGAATTAACCTTTGGCTTCCGTGAATGGAATCCAGAGTCGTTTCGATTCCGTACCCGATTCGAGTCCCCTAGCTGTGGAAGTCTGTTGGACTTGTGGACAGAGGCGGACAAGTCCGGCTAGAAGATGGCTGACTTCTGAATGAAAGGCGTGTCCCACATCTCGAACATGTCTGAGCGGAACCCTAATATCTCGACCTGTTTCCATGTCCATTTGGTCAGTGATTCGACGGGTGAAACCCTTGTGGGCATGATGAAGGCCTCGACGGCGCAATTTCGTAACGCGACTGCGCTTGAACATCTCCATGCGCTTGTTCGCTCAGATGCGCAGATGGAACGGACGCTCAAAACAATCGAGAATAAGCCGGGCGTTGTTATTTACACTTTGGTGGATGTGGAAAAACGCAAACGTCTTGAAGAGTTTTGTTCCCACCTACACATTCCGCATGTGTCTATTCTGGACCCGACTTTGGCCATGATGGGGCGTTACCTTGGGGTCACGACGTCGGCAGAAGTCGGGGCGCAGCGCACCTTGGACGACGCTTACTATAACCGGATTAGCGCGCTCGACTTTGCCATGGTTCATGATGATGGGCAGCATATGGAAGGTCTGCCGGACGCTGATATTGTTTTGCTCGGCATCTCCCGTACATCGAAAACGCCAACATCGATTTATCTCGCAAACCGTGGTTATAAGACCGGGAATATACCGCTGGTGCCTGTCGCGCCGAATGGGATTGTATTGCCGCCGATCGTCGATGAGTTGAAAAAACCATTGATCATTGGACTTGTGGCGTCTCCTGATCGGATTGTTGAAATTCGCACGAATAGGCTCAAAGGCCTGTCGGCGACAGGACGGTCTAACTATACGGATCAAACGTCAGTACGCGATGAAATCCGCGATGCGAAGCGTTTATTCTCCCGCCGAGGTTTTCCAGTGATTGATGTATCTCGGCGATCTATTGAGGAAACGGCGGCGCAGATTATCAACCTGTATAAAATGCACCGTCCCGAAGAAGCCCTGAAGAGAGCGATGCGATGAGCCGACTAATTCTGGCGTCAGGTTCCGCTATTCGCCGCGATATTATGAAGGGCGCCGGCCTTGATTTTGAGGTGATCGTTAAACCCGTCGATGAAGGGTCTATCAAAGCGGCGATGCTAGATATCGGCGCGAAGCCGCGCGAGATTGCCGATGCGCTCGCGGAAGCAAAAGCCTTACGTGTGTCGCGGCTTGAAGACGGGCTCATCATTGGTGCGGATCAGGTTATGGTTATGGACGGTGTTCTATTTGATAAGCCAACATCCATCGCGGCGGCGCGGGAACGTTTGCTCGCCATGCGTGGTAAACGACATGAGCTTGTCGGGTCTGTCGTTGTCGCGAGCGGCGGGGTTCCTGTCTGGCGGTTTGTGTCAGAGACAAAGCTGTGGATGCGAGAGTTTTCAGACGAATTTTTGGATGATTATCTGGAGGCTGAAGGCGATCTTGTGACGAAGAGCGTTGGGGCATACCGTTTCGAAGGCCCGGGCTCTCAGCTTTTCTCTCGTGTGGAAGGGGATTTCTTTTCAATCCTGGGCTTAAGCCTATTGCCGCTGCTGCAATATTTGCGAGACTGCAAAGCTATTGCGTCATGAGCACGGTCATACCGAAATTAGCGGGTGTGTGCGGGTGGCCAATTCATCATAGTCTTTCGCCTGTTCTGCATAATCATTGGTTGAGGGAATCTGGTGTTCGCGGAGCTTATGTGCCCTTTATGGTCAAGCCGTGGGAGGCGCAGGACGCTTTTAAATCCTTAAAAAAGACAACAATATCAGGGGTTAATGTTACGCTTCCCTTAAAGACGGATGCGTTTAAAGCGGCTGATGAAACAACGGAAGATGCCCAGCGCATTGGCGCCGCAAATTGCCTTTATATCCGCCGCGGGACGTTATTTGCGCATAATACGGATCTTGAAGGCTTTTCCGCCCCGCTTCGGGTTCGGAGGTCTCACAGCGATTTATCAAAGATGACAGCGCTTGTGATTGGGGCGGGCGGTGCGGCGCGGGCTGTGATCACGGCGTTAATCGGGATGGGTTTGCCGGAAATCATTGTGATTAACCGGACCGATCAGAAGGCTGAGGCGCTCGTCTCGCAAGTGGGTTTACCATCATTCTACGCCATGCCATGGGATAAGCGAAAATTAGCGGTGAAGCGTGCGGGATTGATCGTGAATGCTAGTTCTGCTGGTATGAGCGGCTATCCGGCTTTGGATATCTCTTTATTAGACGCACAAAAAAACACACTCATCTATGATCTGGTTTACACGCCTGAAGTCACGCCGCTCGTTGAGCAAGCGGCGTCAGCGGGGCTTGAGACATTAGGCGGGCTCGACATGTTGATCGCGCAGGCGCGGCCGTCCTTTCAATTATTTTATGGGCAACCCTCTCCTGACACGGATCCTAGCGAGATATTGCGACGCGCGCTGGCATCCGGGCAGAGATAATGAAAATTATCGGCCTGACAGGATCTATTGGGATGGGGAAATCGACGACTGCGTCGATGTTTGCGGCGCTGGGCGTTCCGGTTTTTGATGCGGATGCGGCTGTCCACGCACTTTATGCGCCGGGCGGGCGGGCGGTTCCCTTGATCCGAGCTGTTTTCCCGGATGCGATTGCGCCGGATGGCAGCGTTAATCGGCGCCGGTTGGGCGAGCATATGCGGAGCGATCCGCTTAATCTGGATGTGTTGACGAGCTTCATTCACCCGTGGGTTGGTGAGATGCGAGCCGATTTTTTAGCTGATGCCAAGGCGAAGTCAGTCAAAGCGGTTCTGTTTGATATTCCGCTTTTGTTTGAAACGGGCGGCGAGGCTAACGTTGACGCGACAGTCGTCGTAACCGCGCCTGCAGATATTCAGCGCGCGCGCGTCATGGACCGCCCTGGCATGACGGCTGATTTGTTTGAAAGCCTACTGGCGAGACAAATGCCCGACGCCGAAAAGCGGGCCCGGGCAGATTATGTGATTTCGACAGCGGATGGTTTGGACGCGGCAGACGCTCGCGTAAAATCTGTTTTGGCGGAAATTTTGCCGAATTGATTGCCTCCGTCCACAAACTCTCTTTTGAGGGAGTAGCATTACCGCCGTTTATCAGTAGGCTTTGATTATGGCGGGTTTACGCGAAATAGTCTTCGATACGGAAACGACAGGCTTTGATAGTCAGGGCTCTGACCGGATTACAGAGCTTGGCTGTATCGAATTGATTGATTGGCTTCCCACGGGGGAGCAGTTTCACGCCTTTATCGATCCTGAACGCGATGTGCCGGATAAAGTTGTGCAGATCACTGGATTGACGACGGAATTTCTCCGCGGGAAGCCTAAATTTGCGGATAGAGCGCAGGATTTTCTAGATTTTGTCGGTGATGCACCGCTTGTGGCGCATAATGCGAAATTCGATATGGGCTTTATCAATGCGGAGCTTCGCCGGATCAGGCTTCCGGAAATCCCTGAACATCGGTTTATCGATACATTAGCGATGGCAAACGCCTCGTTTCCGGGCAGCCCGGCATCGCTTGATGCGCTGTGTAAACGTTTCGATATTAGCCTCTCATCTCGCGATAAACACGGGGCTATTATTGACTCGGAATTGCTGGCTCGGGTCTATTTGGAACTGCGGGGGGGCCGCGAACGGTCACTTGGATTTGAACCTGAAACTGAAACAGCGACATCTACAAAGCGTGTCGAGGCAAAATCTCGCCCAACACCTTTGCCCTCACTACTGTCACAAGCTGAAAAAGACGCCCATACGGCGTTTGTAGACACGATGGGTGGCTCTGAAATTTGGGACCGGGTTTTCCGCCGGATGGACGGCCTACGCTAGGCCGTTACCTAGCCTATGATGATAATAGACCCATGCGGGAAAGCAGCGCTTCCATATGGTCTAAGTCTTTGTATTTTAGTCTTATTTCACCACCGCGAGTGCCGTGCCGTATATCGGCCGCGTAACCGATTGTGTCGCGAATTCTTTGTTCCAAGGCTTTAATATCAGCAGGTTTTCCGGGTTTCGGGGCTGCCGGGTTTTTATCTGATTTATCATCTTTCACCCAGCTTTCAGCCTGGCGGACGGTCCAGTCATTTTTGATGATCGCTTCAGCTAACGCGTCGGGGTCTGACGCACTTAGGAGCGCGCGCGCATGACCCGCTGTGATTTTGCCGTCCATGAGCAACTCACGTCCGCGTTCCGTTAATCCCGTGAGGCGCACGGTGTTGGCCACATGAACGCGGCTTTTGCCGATGGATGTCGCGATATCGGCTTGGGTTCGCCCAAATTCTTTGATGAGCCGTTCATAGGCAAGGGCTTCTTCGAGGGGGTTTAAGTCGGCCCGCTGAACGTTTTCAATGACGCCAATTTCAAGAACATCACGGTCGGACAGATCGCGGATGATGATGGGGATCGCTGTCAGTCCTGCCTTGATTGCCGCTCTCCAGCGCCGCTCACCAGCTACAATTTGGAAGTCGGCTCCATCCGCATTGGCTTGGCTATCAACCTTGCGAACAAGAATGGGCTGAAGGACACCAGATTGTTGGATCGAGGCAATCAAATCATCTAGCTTGTCGCGTTCGAACACTTTTCGTGGTTGGGCCGTATTTCTGACCAAGCGGGAGATAGCGACGTTCATGACGCTCGGTTGTTCGCGGGGGGTGTCAGCGTCTTTAGGCGCGTCGATCAAGCTTGATACAGCTTTCGGGTCGAGAGACTTTGTCTCCAAGGGCGTCTTTTGTTCGGGCGTTGTCTTCGCCTCACTTTCAACCGCCGCGTTAAGGCCCGCATCATCCATGAGCGCCGAGAGGCCACGGCCTAAGCCTTTTTTACGTCCAGACATTATATAACCTTTTGATATATAATTATTTTTTACGTTCAGAGTGCTTACGCAAAATTTCCCGCGCGAGGCGGCGGTAGGCTTTTGCCCCTTGGCTTGCGGGCTCATATGTTGTCACGGGTTCCGCAAAACTCGGGGCCTCAGCGATCCGAACATTGCGCGGTATGACCGTTTCAAACACGGCTGGGCCTAAATGACTCCTGACATCGTCGGCCACTTGTGCGGAAAGACGGTTTCGTTTGTCATACATGGTCAAAACGACGCCATCGATCGCGAGTTTCGGATTGATGTTAACTTTGGCCATTTCAACCGTCTTGAGAAGTTGTGAGAGGCCCTCGAGGGCGAAGAATTCACATTGCAGCGGCACGACAATTGACCGTGCCGCGGCTAAGGCATTGAGAGTCAACAAATTTAAGGCTGGCGGGCAATCAATCAAGACATAGTCAAACTCAGTGGTAGCCTGTTCAAGGGCCAGCGATAAAATACGCGTTCGGCCATCCGCTGTACCGATTTCCATTTCTGCCGCTGACAGATCTTGATGACTGGGCAGGATATAGAGTCCGCGAACACGTGTCGCTTGAACCGCCTCATCAAGCGGCAGGTTTTCAGTCATGACGTGATAGGTGGACTTTGATCGATTATCACGGGCGATGCCCAAGCCTGTCGAACCGTTGCCTTGCGGATCCATATCAATCAGCAGAACGCGCTGCTCAAGCTCAGCTAAAGACGCCGCCAGATTGATGGCGGTCGTTGTTTTACCAACGCCGCCCTTCTGATTGACGATAGCCATAATGCGTTTGGGTGTCACAGTGACGATCCTAACTCATGCGCCAGACGGCGATTATATTTCTGATTTGGGACCGCTGAATGCGCTGAATGCGCGGCCCTGTCTATTGGCAGAGGTGAAAAAGGTCTGGACGACTATGTTTCACGTGAAACACTCTTTGTGTTCTACGGTCGCCCATTGTTTCACGTGAAACATTTAGAGCGGTGCTAAGTCGGTCAGTGTCAGAACGCAGCCCGATTCATCGGATAGGCTAGGCGTCATTTGGGTTTTGAAAGACCATGACCTCTGAGCCTCTATAATTTCCGCATCAACCGAAGAGCCTTTAAGCAAGGTAATCTGACCGCCTTCGCTCAGATGTAGCCACGCCAAAGGGAGGAGACGGTGAAGCGGTGCGAAGGCGCGGGCCGTGATTACGTCCGCTTTTAAGGTCGGGATCGCCTCAATCCGCGCGGCATGAACAACCGTGTTGAGACGTGTTTCACGTGAAACACTTTTCAGGAAACTGGCTTTTTTACCTGCGGATTCAATGAGATGAACGGTTTGATCCAAACCCTCATGTTTCGCTTGAATGGCAATTGCGACACCCGGGAAGCCTGCGCCAGAACCGAAATCAACAATCGTCCGCGCAGATTTGGGAATGAAAGATACCGCTTGCGCCGAATCCAGCGCGTGTCGCTGCCAGAAGTCTGGCAAAGACTTTGGTGCGACGAGGTTTATACGCGCGTTCCATTTTTGAAGTAGGGCTTCCCATCGCTGATAATCGCTGAGGCTATCCGGATGGATCGGCGCTTGGGCCGCAAACTCTTGGGGTGTCATATGTCTATGCGGCCCGTTTTTTACGAACGAAAGCGAGGACGGCCATCAAAGCGCCGGGCGTCACGCCTTCGATGCGAGAGGCTTGCCCTAAGGTGGCGGGTTTCGCCGCGATTAATTTGCTGCGTACTTCAATCGAAAGGCCGCCGATTTGTGAGTAATCCAGACCATCCGGCAAGCGCAAGCCTTCATCGCGGCGGAATGCCTCAATATCCGACTGCTGCTTTTCCAAATAATGTGCGTAGGTCGCATGAATTTCTGCATATTCCTGCGCACGTGGTGACAGCGCCGCAAGCTCAGGGAAAATTGGGAGCAAGTCGTCCATTCTAATATCCGGATAGGCCAGCAAATCTTTCACACTTCGGTGTTGACCGTCTTGATTGATCGATAAGCCCTCTGATTTGAGCTGCGAGGGAGTCTTTGTCAGCGTTTCGATGAGTATCTTAGTCTCAGAAAACTCGGATTGTTTCACGTGAAACATATTTTCACGCGTCTCAGAGACCATTCCAAGTTCAATTCCAAGCGGTGTCAGGCGCATATCGGCATTATCCGCGCGCAAATGCAGGCGGTATTCCGCGCGGCTAGTGAACATACGGTAGGGCTCTGTCACGCCCTTGGTGATCAAATCATCGATCATCACACCAATATAGGCCTGACTGCGATCTAAAATGAACGGATCTCGCTTTTGCGCGGCGAGGGCTGCGTTTGATCCGGCGATCAAGCCCTGCGCAGCGGCTTCTTCGTAACCCGTTGTGCCATTAATTTGTCCGGCCAGATAAAGTCCGGGCATGGTTTTGACTTCTAAAGTCGCTCGGAGTTCACGCGGATCAACATAATCATATTCAATCGCATAGCCGTAACGTTGCACTTCAACAGATTCCAAACCGGGAATGGTGCGGAGAAACGCGTCCTGAACATCTTCGGGCAGGGACGTGCTGATCCCATTGGGATAGACCGTGTCGCCATCGGGGTTGCCGGGCAGGCCTTCAGGCTCCAGGAAAATTTGGTGGCGGTTTCGGTCTGGGAAACGAACAATTTTATCCTCAAGGGCTGGGCAATAGCGCGGTCCTTTCCCAGCAATTGATCCCCCATAAACCGCTGATTTATTGATGTTTTCAGCAATAATCGCGTGTGTGGCTTCATTCGTATGGGTGATGCCGCAGGCGATCTGGGGAACTGTCACTTTATCTGTAAGAAAGCTAAACGGCACAGGGTCTTCATCGGCTTGTTGAAGCTCAATCGAGGACCAATCGATGGAAGATTTCCGAAGCCGCGCTGGCGTCCCTGTTTTCAGGCGGCCAAGGTTAAGCCCCATACTGTAGAGGCGTTCGGATAAACCAACAGCCGGCGCTTCGCCCCAACGGCCCGCCGGCGTGAGGTCAAAGCCGATATGAATGATGCCTTTGAGGAAAGTGCCTGTCGTTAACACGACTTTCCCAGATAGAAACTCGCGGCCATCCTCTGTGATAACGCCTAAAAGCTGGTCATTATCGACGATCAGATCATGCGCGCCGCCTTCCACAATCGTGAGGTTTTCTTGCGCGGCCATCTCGGCCTGCATCGCATTTCGATAGAGAAAACGATCACTTTGCGTGCGTGGACCCCGAACAGCGGGGCCTTTTGAGCGGTTCAATAGACGAAACTGGATACCCGACGCATCGGCCACGCGGCCCATAACACCGCCGAGCGCGTCGACTTCACGGACCAGATGACCTTTACCAAGCCCGCCGATGGCCGGATTACAGCTCATTTCCCCAATGGTGGAGGCTTTATGTGTCAAAAGTAGCGTGTTTGCGCCCAAACGCGCGGACGCGCTGGCCGCATCGCAACCCGCATGGCCTCCGCCGATAATGATGACGTCATAAGAATTCATGCGCGGCCTATAGGCCTGTGGATAAGCGGAGGGAAGTGGGGGTGTCAGAAGGGTGTATTGAAGGACGACGGCGAGGTGCTACTTGCCGACACAAAATTGACTAAAAATGCGGTCAAAGACTTCTTCAATGTCGCTGCGTCCGGCGAGTTCATCAATGGCGCGAAGCGCGGCGCGGATATCTTCGCTCACAAGCTCTGGCGCGACGCCCAAGTGGGATTGAGCGGACATAGTCGCCGTTAGAGCGCGTCGGGCGCAATCTGTGTGGCGGGCCCGCGTAAGGCCAGCGGGTTCTCCGCTGGTGAAACGATCACGAATGATCGTCTCTATTCTCGTCAGAAGTCTATCAATGCCAAAACCATTTAAAGCATTGATTTCATTGTCTTTAACATCACTTTCAACATAGTTCAGAATGATGTCGTCATCCTGCAAGGGAGCCTCAATAATTTGACCCCGATGAAGAATAATCCGCAAATGCGCGTCTTCGGCGCGGGCCAAGGCGCGGCGAACGCCTTCGGCTTCAATATCATCGCCTGTTTCGCGAAGACCCGCCGTGTCTGCCAAAGTCACGGGCATACCCGCGATGACCATATGGGCTTCGACAATATCGCGCGTTGTTCCGGCTTGCGGTGAGGTTATGGCGACGTCGCGTCCGACGAGCTGGTTTAGCAACGTCGATTTCCCCGCATTCGGCGCGCCGATAATCGCGATTTCGATCCCGTTTCGGACCGCGCGGCCCTGATCGGCTTTCGCGAGTGCCGCGTTGATGTCAGCCGCAACATGATCCAGATGGGGCCATGCGGCGTGGGAGAGGGCATCGGGCACGTCGGCTTCATCGGCAAAATCAATTTCGCCTTCGACTTGGGCGAGTGCATCGAGCAAGCGGATGCGCCAATTCTCGTAAGTTTCACGCAAAAATCCATCCATCTGGCGCAGGGCCTGTCGTCTTTGTCCCGCCGTTTGCGCGTCTATGAGGTCCATCAGTCCTTCGGCTTCTGTCAAATCCATCCGGCCATTTTCAACCGCGCGGCGCGTAAATTCGCCAGCGCGGGCTTGGCGTAATCCGAGATTTAACAAGGCACCGGAGATGGATTCGATCACGGCATGGGAGCCATGGCATTGTAATTCCACAACATCTTCGCCCGTAAAGCTGTTTGGGGACGGGAAATAAAGAATGAGGGCTTCGTCAATAATCTCTTGGTTATAGCGCAAACTTCGCAATGTGGCGCGCCGGGGCGGCAAGCTCCGCGCTCCGCACAAAGATTGCGCGGCTTGTACAGCGGAAGGTCCGGACAGACGCATTACAGCAACGCCCGCCCGTCCAGGTGCCGTGGACAGGGCAAATATCGTGTCGTCTTGAAACTGTGTTTTGACAGTCATGCTGGCGCGCTTATAGCGCGTTTCCATGATCGCCAAGCTTCTCCCCCCGATATCTCTGTCTGTTCTCATGCTGTCGGCATGTCATAATGCTGTTCCGGCTCCGCCGTCGCCATTCTCAGGCTTGGATTCGCTGCCGCCGATCCGCGTGACGCTAGAGTGCCTTCCGAAAAACGCAGCGTTGGTCGCGGCGCATCGCGGGACGGCGGAAGGGTATTTAGAACCTGAGAATTCGATCAGTGCGCTCGAGCGCCTGATCGCAGACGGCACAATGATGGCGGAGATCGATATTGCTGCGATTAAAGATGGTACACCCGTCATTTTTCACGATGGCGTGTGGGATTATCATACGGATATGACCGGACCGGTTGCGGCCACGAGCGCAGAAGAATTCACAAGGCTCCGCCTCAAAGACACAAAAGACGTCGTTACAATTGAACCCGTCCCAACATTGGCGGCAATGCTAGACGCAGCCAAGGACCGAATTTACCTCGAAGTTGATCTCAAATCCTCATCCGACATGGACACCACGATTCAGATGATCCGTGACCGAGATATGGTCGATCAGGTCGTTCTGATTGCCACAGATGATGCAGAAGCCGAAGCATTTAAACCCTATGCAGGCGAGTTCCTTATGTCTCTGCCGCGCGCGCGCAAACGGGTTGTTGCCGATTCGAAACAAGGCGTTTGGATCGGCGGACGCTGGCGGGATGGGGCTGAGTCCAGAATTGAAGACCGACACTATGTGATCGGCGCGCAATGGAAGAAAAACCCAGCGGAACTCCCGAAAGCCGCCCGCGCGCTGGATATTCTCGTCACCGATCAAGCGCAGCGCTATGCGTCAGTCGCAGGTTTGGACAAAGTGGCCGCGTTTAAGACTTGCCTAAAAGCAGGCTAGACGAAAAGCTGTAAACGAAAGGCTAGTGACTACATTACCCCGTAAAATCGGGATAATGCAGTATGAAACCCTTGAAGGCCGATCAATCGTCGTTTTTGGCCATATGAATGACCCGCTGCGGGAACGGGATTTCCATGCCCGCGTCATCGAGCGCCTTTTTAATCGACACGCGTAATGTCGTGGCCCGCATGAGCCAATTATCGCCCGGCAGCCAACATCGGCAAGATAGATTAATCGCGCTATCGCCAAAACCCATGACATAGACTTCTGGCGGACTTGCGGCCGCGTTAGGACCCGGCGCGGTACCTTCCGTGAACGGAATAAGACCCTCTTGGCTAGACAAAACGCCCAGCAACAAGCTTCGCGCGGCATCTAAATCCACGCCATAGCCAACGCCAATGTCGATAATGGCTTTACGGTTTACATGGCGGCCAAAGTTTTGGACGCGGTTACCCCAAATCAAGCTATTAGGTAGGTACACAGCCACATTTTCTACATTACGGATCGTCGATGTGAACAGACCGATTTCTTCGACTGTTCCCAATGTGCTCTGTCCAATATCGACGAAATCACCGACTTTTAGAGGACGTAGGATCAACAGCATCACACCGGCGGCAATGTTGGACAAAGTATCACGGAGCGCAAAAGCGATTGCCAGGGCCGCACCGCCGAAGATGGCGATCAAACTTGTCGGCGGCACGCCGAGTTTGATGAGAACCGCATAAAGCGTCATCGCCAAAATCAGATAAAAGACAACCGATGCCAGAACTGGGCGTAAGGTGGCGTCCAAATGATTACCGCCAAATTTTGATCGGCGCAGCCGTTTGGAAATCCAACGTCCGAAGAAAACGCCCGCGATAAAAATCAGCAGGGCAGAAATCAGGTTTCCCCCTAAAATCAGAAGAATGGGAAATTCCTCCTGAGCGCGGGCCCAGAATTCAGCGATGGCATCCATGACAAAGTCTCGTGTTTAAAGTTTAGGCCGCATGTCGCCGCGCGGCGAACTTTGCAAGGCCGAACAACAACCGTTCTGTCAGCGCTTCGGCTGGTGCGCCCGTGCTTTTTAGCTGTCGCTCGACAGTCTGGCACTGGCTTAACGCCGAGCGTAACGCGCGGCCGTTCCAACGGTTGAGTGTGGCGACGAATGCGTCTTCCTGCATCCGGAAAATCGGCGGACGCAGAGACCGCGTGGCCGATACGGCGCTATCACCCCGGTCCATACGGGCCGAGGCTTCGCACAGGCGCAATATGTGGCGCTGCAGCGCAAAATGAATGCCGATAGGGCTGGTTTTGGCTTCTACCGCGCGTCGAAAGCGCGAATCCAGACTATCGAGGCGGCCAGACAGGGCGTCTTGGATAATTGGGTCAATCGCTGACCCTTGGGCCCCTGCCGCGACGGCGCGCACATCGTCCGGCGTGACAGTTGCGCCCTCTTCTGCGCCGTAGCCTTTATAGAGCGCCATTTTCTCAACTTCGCCTTTGGCCAGTGCGTGATCGCCTTCGAGTAGTGGAACCCACAGGTCCAGCGCATCATTGGAAACACCAATGCCCAAATCACCCAGCGTATCTTTAATCTGCTGCCGTCGATCCCGTATGCCGAGCGGATAACAGCCCAGCGCGCCGATATGTTTTGCCGCTTCCGCCGCTTTGCGAATGGCAGAGCGCGTGGAAAGATCACCAGCTTCGATCACCAGCTTGGCTTCGACCCGCATGGGCTCGGCGTCGATTTGTTTGATAATTTTCGCAATCGCTGCGCCAGACCGTTCGTGATCGAGACGAAGGCGAACAAGCCGCGTTCCGCCAAGCAAGCTCATCGCGCTCATTTCATCCATCAGGCGCGCGGGATCAGTGACGAGATCGTCAGACGTGAGCACCGTTGCGCCAAAGGCCGGATCAACGTCGGGCGCAAGGGTTTGGATAAGCGCTGCGGATCGCGCTTTAACCAAACCGCGATCCGGACCGAACAAGAGCGCGCCGATCAGGCCTTGCGGCGGTTGGGATAGAAACCGATCCTGACGCGCACCCGTTATCTTCATTCTGGAGTTGGCAGGCCGGCGATTTCGAGCGCTACTTCGGTCAGTATTTTATCAGCCAAAGCCCGCGCCGCCCGTTCTGTCGCTTCGTCCGATGTGGATTGCAGGCGATAAGGGTCGCGGTCGGCAGAATAGGTGGCGGTGCTTTGTGAGCGGCCTGTCGCGACGACGGATCCATCCGCAGTCTTGCGCAATGTCCATTCCGCAATCACCAAACCATCAAAGCGGGTCGCGAAATCCTGCCCCGTGAGGCCAAGGCCGATGCGCTGTGCATTGGGCTGGACGAGCAATTGATAGGTCGGCTTATCATTGACGCTCATTCGGTCGGCCATGCGCTGCCGGATGAGGTAACCCGCGGCGCGGTCGCCCTCATCTTTGCCGTCGCCGACGGTCACGGCCATATCGGAAAAGGCGGTTTGTGACGCGGCTGTGCCGTGCATGGGCTGAAACCCGGCACAGCTGGCGAGTGGAATAGAGAGCGCTAAGGCGGAGGCGACGAATAGATGTTTCATTGGGCCACTATATTCACGATACGGCCCGGAACAACAATGACCTTTCGGACAGTCAGGCTATCTATTGTCTTGACGATATTCTCTTCGGCCAAGGCGAGGGCTTCAATCTCGTCCTTTGGCATGTCTTTGGGCACAGAAATTTCCGCGCGGCGTTTGCCGTTGACTTGAATCGGAATAATCACTTCGTCTTCGACCAACATGGCGAGATCAAGCTCTGGCCATGCCGCCGTCGCGACAAGGCCGTGTCCGTCCAATCTGTGCCAACATTCTTCGGCCAAATGCGGCATAAAGGGCGCGATGGACCGGATCAGGATGCCGAGCGCTTCCATACGGGCTGCGTCTTGACCCTTATATTTGAGCAGGGCATTGGTCAGCTCATAGATTTGCGCGACCGAGGTATTGAAGCGGAAGGCTTCGATGCCGGCGGTGATCTTTTCCAGCGCTTTATGGGCCGACCGGCGCAAGGCGAGGGCGTCGCCTTGCGCGTCAGTAGCGCTCACGGTCGGGGCATGGTCAGAGGCGTCGGTTGCTTCGACAATGCGCCAGACTTTCTTTTGGAAATTCCACGCACCGCGAACCCCGTCCTCACTCCATTCCACATCCCGTTCGGGGGGGGAATCCGACAAAACGAACCACCGCGCGACATCGGCGCCGTAAGTTTCGATAATGTCGTTCGGGTCGACCGTGTTCTTTTTGGACTTAGACATCTTGATGACGTCGCCTTGGGTCACGGCTTTGCCTGTCGGCATATGGATCAACGTGCCGTCTTTTTCAGTGACGTCAGCCGGAACAACCCATTCCATTTTACCGGATGCGTCTTTGCCAATGTTATAGGTCGCATGCGTGACCATACCTTGGGTGAATAATCCCGCAAATGGTTCGCCGCTCGGAAGGTCGAGCAAGCCACAATCGCGCAGACCGCGCGTGAAAAAGCGCGAATACAGCAAGTGCAACACCGCATGTTCAACGCCGCCAACATATTGATCGACGGGCAACCAGGCGGATGCGGCGGCTTTATCAAAGGGCGATCCGTGCGTTCCGGCGAAGCGGGCGAAATACCAACTACTATCGCCAAATGTGTCGAGCGTATCGGTCTCGCGCGTGGCGGGCTTGCCGCATTTTGGGCAATCGACATGTTTAAACGTCGGATGACGGTCGAGCGGATTGCCCGGAATGGTCAGGTCGATATGATCATAGGGCAGCTCAACGGGGAGCTGGTCTTCCGGCACGGGCACAGCGCCGCAATCCTCACAATGGATGACGGGGATCGGGCAACCCCAATAACGCTGTCGGCTGACGCCCCAATCGCGCAGGCGGTATTGTGTCGTGCCTTCGCCGAGACCCATTTCTTCGATTTTGGCGATGGCTGCGGAAATACCCTCGTCCTTGGACAGACCGTTCAGATCAATCGTTTCGCTTGCGGAATGAAACAAGGTGCCTTCGCCGGTGTAGGCTTCGCTCAACTCTACTCGCTCATCCCGGCGAAGGCCGGGATCCAGGCTAGCTTGATTGTCCGAAGCCTGCTTTTCGCCGTGAACTGCATCCCGACTTTCGTCGGGATGAGCGGGAGATTGGGATTGGATGACGGGAATGATCGGCAGGCCATATTTGGTCGCAAAATCAAAATCCCGCTGATCATGCGCCGGACAACCAAACACCGCTCCCGTGCCATAACCCATCAGGACAAAGTTCGCGACCCAAACGGGGAGCGTCTCGCCTGTGAACGGGTGTTTGACGCGCAAACCCGTGTCGATGCCGAGCTTCGGTGCTTGGGCGATAGCTTCCTCGGATGTTCCAATCTTGGCACATTCCGTGCGGAAATCAGCAATAGCAGGGTTTTTATCTTCCAAACGCTTCGTCAGTGGATGGTCTGGCGATAAAGCGAGGAATGATGCGCCGAATAGCGTGTCCGGGCGCGTCGTATAGACACAAACACCTATTTGTAGTGAGATATACTGGCTAAAACTCTCATCAATAGTCTTGATCAAATGGGGATCGGAGACTTCAAGACGGTCTCGTTCTTCAATGAAAACTTGGTCTATGACATCAATATGAGAAACATATGAAAGTGGGTCAATGGCATCCATTGAGGACTCGGATAACTCGAAAGTCATCGTTAGCCCCTCGGACTTCCCAATCCAATTGCTCTGCATCGTCCGGACTTTCTCCGGCCAGCGGTCGAGCGTATCCAAACCGTCTAACAATTCTTCCGCATATTCCGTGATTTTATAAAACCACTGCTGCATGTCGCGTTGTTCAACGGTCGCGCCGCTGCGCCAGCCTTTGCCGTCGATCACTTGTTCATTGGCCAGCACGGTATTGTCGACCGGATCCCAATTTACTTTGGCGGTTTTGGAATAGACGAGGCCCTTGTCCCAAAATTTGAGGAAAATGCGCTGTTGTTCCGTGTAATAATCGACGTCGCAGGTCGCGAATTCGCGGGTCCAGTCGAGCGCGAACCCCAGCCGCTTCATCGGACCTTTCATCTGCTCGATATTGGCGTAGGTCCAATCTTTCGGATGCCCGCCTGTCGCAATTGCCGCGTTTTCCGCTGGCATGCCAAACGCGTCCCAGCCCATCGGGTGCAAGACCTCAAACCCGCGCGCGCGTTTGTACCGCGCCACAACGTCGCCCATCGCATAATTGCGAACATGGCCCATGTGGATGCGCCCGCTCGGATAGGGGAACATTTCCAGCGCGTAGAATTTCGGCTTAGGGCTGGCGTCATCGGCAATAAACACATCGGCGTCGTCCCAGCGGGACTGCCATTTGGGTTCAGTTTCGGAAGGGTTATACTGGGTCATAATATTCGGGCCTTAGCGGGCTGACCGCTCGGGGTTAAGCCTGTTTTCCATCTGGTCATAGAAATAAAAAAGGCGCCTCATTCGAAGCGCCTTTCAGTCTAATCATTTTGCCAGCGTTGTTACACGGACTCAAAGACTTCGACGTTGGGCGCTCCGGCCAAAAGCGGGCCGAGTAACGGCTGTGCGGCGAGGAAATAATCTGTTTTCCCATGCGCGTCGAGGGCTGCGCGGTCCGCATAGCGTTCCAGCACAATGTAATCCGGCTTTCCGGGGGTCCGGAATAGCTCATACAGATGACAACCGTCTTCATTCGCGTTCACCTTTGCCGCCAAATCGGCAAAGATAGCTTCGAACTGCTCTTCCTTACCGGCTTGAACCGGAAGGCGCGCTGTAACGCCGATCATGATGGGTCCGCCAACATTTGCAGCAGGTACACATGCTGCAGCGCTAAACGGTTCGCCGTTTCCTTCAGGTTCGCCGCTGCCGAGTGACCGCCGTCGATATTCTCATAATAGAGGAAATCATGACCTTGGTCTTCCATACGCTGCGCGAATTTGCGGGCGTGGCCGGGGTGGACGCGGTCATCCTTGGTCGAGGTGATCAAGAAGACTTCGGGGTAATCCACATCCGGACGGATGTTATGGTAGGGCGAAATCCGGCGTAGGAATTCGCCTTCGACCGGATCTTCTGGATTCCCATATTCGCCCATCCATGACGCGCCCGCGAGGAGCGTGTGGAACCGCTGCATATCCAAGAGCGGCACGGCGATGATGGCGGCTTTAAACAGGTCCGGACGCTGCGTTGTCATCACGCCCGTCAGAAGCCCGCCGTTAGAGCCGCCTTCAATGCCGAGGTGATCAGGCGAGGTGACGCCCGTTGCGACCAAGTCTTCGCCAACCGCGATGAAATCGTCATAAATCCGCTGACGTTCAGTTTTCAGGCCTGCTTGATGCCAGTTTGGACCATATTCGCCGCCGCCCCGGATATTAGCCAGCACATAGACGCCGCCATTTTCCAGCCAGAGCTTACCGCGCGTGGCGGAGTAGCTTGGGTTGAGGGAGATTTCGAACCCGCCATAGCCATAAAGCAATGTCGGGTTTTCGCCGTTCATCACCGTGTCTTTGGACCGAACGATGAAATAAGGAACTTGCGTGCCATCTGCGCTCGTCGCGAATTTCTGCTCGCTGACCATGTTAGACGCGTCGAACCAATCCGGCAGCGATTTTGCGGCCACAGGGGTGAGGTCCGGCGTGGATGTATCGATAGTGTAAAGCGTATCAGGGGTGAGGAAGTCCTCAGCTGACAAGAACGCGATGCTTTCCTTACTATTGGTCGCGCCGACGCCCGCTGCGCCGTTTGCTGGCAGAGCGATGGGCGTGGAAGTCCAGTTTGATCCGTCCCAATCATAGGCGCTGACGGACCCTTTGACGTCAGTCGTCGTGGCCAGAAGGACTTTGTCCTTGGTCACGCCGTAACCCCCTGTCGAGCTTTTCGCGTCAGGTGAATATACGAGGTGAAGGTCGTCAATCTCGCCATTGGCGGCAAAATCATCCCATGCGAAGCTAACAAGATCACCGGATTTAAAGCCGCGCCAGTCTTCGTTCAGCGACAGGAGCATTTGGCCTTTAAATTCAGACCCAAGATTAGACTTAGCCGGAACGGGAATTTTCACCGCGTCGCCAACGCTGCCGTCCGCATTACGCGGGAACCAGAAGCTGTTCGTGTCGTAAAATGTCTCGCTCTGGCTGACCATAATCTCGCGGCGGCCATCGGAGAGTTCCATCACGCCAGGCCAGTAGCCCACATCGGTTTGATTGCCGCGGCCAATCTCAACCGCGTCTTCAAGGGGCTGACCGCGTGTCCAAAGACGCGCCGTGCTGGGGTAGCCGGAATCCGTCATCGTGCCTTCGCCGAAATCAACAGCCACCACCATTGTGTCAGCATCAACCCAATCGATTGTGCCTTTGGATTCTGGGGTCACAAAACCGCCCTCGACGAACTCGCCTGTTTCCGTGTTAAACTCACGGCGAACCACGGCGTCTTTGCCACCATCGGACAGATTGATCATGCAAAGTGTGTAGTCAGGGGAGAGGCAGTTATTGCCTTTATAGACCCAGTTCTTGTCTTCGGCCTCGGCCAGTGCGTCAAAGTCGAGCACGGTTTCCCACTGCGTATCATCCGATAGATAGCTATCCATCGTTGTCTTGCGCCAAACACCGCGCACATGGGTTTCGTCCTGCCAGAAATTATGCGCTGCGCCGCCGCGATAAGACACATAGGCGATCCGGTCTTTGCTTTGTAGAATTTCGAGCGCGTCGGCATAAAGTGTGGCGTAGCGTGGATCTGCCTTGAGGCGATCAAGCGTACGGCTATTCCATGCGGTCACAGTTTCTAGCGCGCGTTCGCCTTCAACCTCTTCCAGCCACAAATGATCTTCGTCGCGCTGTCCGGCGGTGTCATAAACGGCGGGCACATAAGTATCGACCATGGCAGCAGCGTCGGTCGCGGGCGTGTCAGTCACAGATGTCTCTTTCGTGTCGGAACAAGCGGCGAGGACCAAAGCCATCGCGGTTGCGGTCAAAAGGGGTTTGAAGGTCATAATATGTCTCCACTAAGGATAGTTTATCGAAGGTCTGAAGTGGATGTAGCGAAGCAGTAGATTAAGGCAAGTCGAACCGTAATTTGTGATCTATTCCGGCGGCGCGCTATCATCGAGGAGGTCTGTCTGTCCGCCCGGAGTTTTCCGTTCTTTGGCGACTTGCTGCGCAATTGTGATATCCGCGTCGGTTTCCAAGGTTTCGCCTTTGGGCTTGCGGGCGGGTTTGGCGGCCGCGCCTTTTTGACCTGTCACGGGTTTGGTTGGTACCGCGCCGTCAAGTTTCACGCGGTAGAGCGGTTCTGGCAGAGAGAAGCCGCCGGATTCCAGCGCGTCTTTCACATCGCGAATGGCTTGGCTTCGGGCGGACCCAAATCCGGTCTCGCGTTGATCAATCCAGGCATAAAAGTCGATCAGGATAGAGCTGTCGCCGACTTCACGGATGATGCCGGATGGTTCGGGATCCGACAGGACGAAATCCAGATCGCTCATGATGGAGGTTCCGAGGCGAATCGCGGCGACGGGGTCATCGGCGCTATCGACGCCGACTCCGAACGTGAACCGCCGCGTTGGATTGGTCGAATAATTCAGAATATCAGCCTTAAACACTTTGGCGTTAGGAATACGAAGGTGATTGCCGTCCGGCGTCATCAAGATCGTGGCGCGCGTGTTGAGCCGCACGACAGTGCCCCTTTGCCCGTCAATCACCACGCTATCCTGCGCGCGAAACGGCTGCCGGATGGAGAGTAAAAGAGACGCGATATAGTTTTCAACCGTATCGCGAACGCCAAACCCAAGGGCCACGCCGATGATGCCCGCACCGCCTAAGACCGTGCCTAGAAGCGCTGTCGCGCCGAGGATGTTCAATGCAACCACAAGGGCGATGACGATAAAGGCGAGTTTCACAGCGGCTGCAATCAACTCGACCATGAAAGGGTTTTTCGCGAACCGTTTAATGACCGTATTACGGCGCGACAGCCACCGCCCGAACAGGATAATCCCGACGAGCGACAACATCGCGGCGGCGATAAGCGGCAAGGCGCGAATAAAATGCGTCGTCCACGCGCGGAGCTCAGCCAGCAGCGGCGAGACATTATCTGTCACGCCTAAAGTCCGGTCGATATTGTCCTGCACGGCCACGACGCCGTCGGTGCGCTGCGCAATGGCGACGGCCCGTTCCGCGGATTGCGTGTTGGGCGCTTCGCCCGCCAAAGTCACAACGCTATTATTGACCACCACAGTCACGCCATTGGTGTCGGAGAGTTGGCCGTAAATACCGGATAGCCGCTGCGTAATCTGAGTGTCAGACGGCCCGTCTCCGACCGAAATTGGCGCATCTTGGGCAAGCGCCGATAAAGGAAGCAGAAAGAGAGCAAAAAGCAGGAAGAGATGGCGCATAAGGACCCAACGGACAGGAAGCGGTTTCGTTCAAATCATTTCTCCCCCATATAGACGCAAATGACAACGCGGCGACAAATATTGATGGCAGGCGGAGCGGCCGCAATTTCGGCGGCGGTTCCGGGCTGCGCTGACGCATCCGCCATGCGTCCGGGGCGAGCGCGGCTGATGATCAAGCCGAACGGGGAGCGTTTGGTAGAAGTTAGCGGCCATTATATGGGCCGGGACTTCACCCTCGACAGCCCGTTTCGCTTGGCGTCCATCACCAAATTGCTCGTCGCAGAGCTTGCGCGGCGTCTGCATGCGGACGGGGCGCTGGATTTGGACGGCGATGCGGGCGAGGTGATCGGCTTTGATTTGCGCCACCCGCAGTTTCCGACTGAGCCTGTGACGCTGCGCCGCCTGATTTCGCATCAATCGGGCATTATCGACCCTCCCGTCTATTGGCTGGCTGCGCCGGGCAATATCCGCACATTATTGACTCCAGAGATTTGGGAGGCGGACGTCAAACCCGGTGCGGGCTTCCGTTATAGCAACCTGAACTACGGCATCGCGGCGACCGTGATGGAGGCTGCGACAGACGAACGATTCGACCATCTGTTCACGCGCCGCATTGCCGAACCGCTCGGTCTTGATATCGGACTGAACTGGTCCGGCGTTAGCCGAGACAAACGCTTGTCCGGTTTTCCCTGTCTGCGCGGACGGCCTGGCGCGTGGGAGATACAAGTGGACAGCGCGGATATGTTGCAAAGTGCGGAGCCGACAATCCTGCGCAGTGTGGGCTGGTCCCTGCGCGATTATGTTCCGGGCACAAATGGCACGTTGTTCTCCCCGCAAGGAGGCTTACGCGCCAGCGTCAGTGATTTGGCGGTCATTGGACAAGAGATTATCAGCAAACAACCCGCGCTTTGGGAGCCGACATGGCGCATCCCCGAACCTCAAAGCCGCGCGGAGTATGAACAGCTTGCGCAGTTCAAAGGCAGTGAGAACGGTCATTTCCTCGCCTTTGGTGAAGGCGTCTATATTTATCCGGGCGGCCCCTATGGGTTATCAGTATCTCCGCCGGACTTGTGGGTTGGACATCTGGGCGAAGCCTATGGGTTTAATGGCGGGCTTTGGATGAATAAAGCGTGGCCCACCTTACCCGAAATGGTCTTTGTCCATGCGGACTTGGGCAGTCCGCCGGATGATTATCCAATGTCAGGCCTGATTCCGAATAACCGTATGGTCGTCGAGTCCGCTTTTCGTTGGGCGGGCCGGCGATGGTAAGGCAAGGGCTTAGCGTATGAACTTCTTGATCATGAATGGCGCGGGTAACCGTTTTGCAGTGTTTGATGCGCGAGATCGTGCGGATTTTGGGCTGTCCAATGAACAGGTCAAAGTGATTTGCCAGCCGGGATCGCCCGCAATGGGCGCGCTCGGTGCAGATCAGCTTATCATCCTGCGCAAACCGAAATCGGTCGGCGCGGGCGAGGCGGCGCCCAGCATATTCATGGAAATTCGGAACCGCGAAGGGTTTGAAGTCGATGCCTGCGGCAACGCGACCCGCTGCGCTGCGTGGTTGGTGATGGAAGAAACGGGCGAAGAGACTGCCGTCGTGCAAACCAATGACGCGCTGCTGTCCTGCACGCGCACCGGACCTTTGTCCGTGGCCGTGGACATGGGAGAGCCGAAACTGGATTGGGAGCAAATCCCACTGAAAGAAGCGATGCACACCCATCATATCGACGTCAAACTCGGCCCCATAGATAATCCAACGCTCAGCAACCCCGGCGCGGTCAGCATGGGAAATCCGCATTGCGTTTTCTTTGTCGAAGATTTCGAGACTGTGAAGCCGCATTTGGCGGGGCCAATGGTGGAATTTCATCCGCTCTTCCCAGAGCAAGCCAATGTCGGTTTCGCCCGTATCGATAGTCCGACGAAAATCCGGTTGAAGGTCTGGGAGCGTGGTGTCGGCATGACCCAAGCCTGCGGTACCGGGGCCTGCGCCGCCGTCGTCGCCGCCCACCGCCAAAAACGCGCCGACCGTATGGTCGACGTCGAAGTTGATGGCGGCCTCCTTCAAATTCATTGGCGCGGCATCGATAACCACGTCATCATGAGCGGTCCGGTAGAACTGGAAGGGCGCGGGGAAATCTAAAATATTAGAACAATAACCGTTCGAAACGACCGCAGTGATGGGTAGAAGTGTTAAGTAATGTTAAAAAGTCAGCTATTGGACGTGTCCAAAGTTTCGTTTGCTCATAGGACTTGTAGATAACAACTGTTTCATCACTCTGTGTGCATGTTGCGAAGCCTACAATTTCGTAAATTCCACCCTTAAAGTGTCTGTAGAGACCGCCAACAACAAGCTGATTGTCGACTTCGAGCGTTATTTTTGAACTAATGGTTGACATAAACGCTCCTTTCGCAACGAATCATACCATTACATCGAGTCTGCGCCAACTTTTTTCCAAAAAGAGTTCATCTCTTCATGAGAATTAAATTTTGAAGTCAGACGGTGGACAATTGAAAAGACGATCACCCCAATAACAATCGTTGCCACTACATACCCGAATCTTCCAGTATCCAATTTAGTAATGGAGTCTAAAAAGGATCCTAAGGCATATCCGCCTAAGGGCCCTAAAACTAACGTCCATAACTGGTAAGATATTTTACTGCGATTTGTGTTGCTAATATAAGTTTTAACAACGTCACTTGCAGTCTCTTGATCGGATAATTTTGGCAGAGACTTCAAATAGTTTTGGAGAGAGGTGGCGTTAAGCTTGCGCCCGAAGTTAATTATTGTTTCTATATCATCATTTTGACCTGAAAAACTGGTCTCATTTAAACCCTCTCGACAAAGAGTTTGCCACATTTCCGATGGACCACCTTCATCGTCTATATACTTTGATCGATCATTTTGATCGGGATAAGGGTTTTGCGCCTCAGAAGATAACGGTTCTAAACAAAGTTGCACAATGGATGTAAACGGCCTCAATTGCATTTCAGTCTTTGTCAAATTCCGTACAATTAGAGGCATGTGACCCCGCCATCCAGGGTTTATAAAATCCCCAGTGCTAGCAACATCAATACCCATTCTTGAATATGAACTTTTAGAGTGCAGTCTGCCGGATAAGTTATTTGGAATGGAGAATCTTTCGTAAGTCCGACAGAGGATAAATTGACTTGGTTTTAGTGTAATGAAGTCGTGTTCTTTAAGGGTAATTCGTTCGAATTGATCAACTGTATCGCTACCAAAGGCTTCAGACTTAAATGAAATTGGTTGCCCAGAATATTTTGGCCGCCAAAATGTATTTGACAACCTCAAATCGATTGAAGCTGGGTTGACTTGAAGGTCAGGGTTGAAGGGTCGAGTTTCGTTTTCAGACACAAAATTGAATTCTGAAATTCTACGAATGATTTCTACATCGCTAAGCATCGGCATCATCTCTACAACATCACAACTAAAAATACAGTGATATCTATAAATAGAACGTACATTTAGCCGATTATTAGACAGCTTAAGAGATCAGCGGAGACTACCCATCCACGTCCGGCAAAGTGATGCTCGGGCCGAGGTTTTCAATCACGGAACGGGCGTCGAATGCATTGGTGCGGTCGGCAGGTTTCGGGCCATTGCCAAAGCGGACTTCGGCGGTGGCGCGGTATTTGGTGATCTCGCGAATATCGACGTCGTCAAAGAACGGATCATAGAAGGGATCGTAAAAGGCCCGGTTACCAAACCCCCGGCGGTTTCGGAATCCGCCGAAACGCGAATAGCGATAGGCACTGGACCAGCCGAAACTGGGGCGGAAAAAACTATAACCGAAATAGGGGTCATATCCGGACGACAAGCCGGGCGAGACGCGTAAGCGGGTATTGGCTTCGACATCACGTTCTTGCAACTCAAACCAATCAAAGCCGCGCTCGACGGCGGTTTCTGCCGCGCGGTACAGCATGTAATCTTCGACCGTGTCGCGTTTCGTCAAGGAATTGCCGGCAAATGTAATGCGGGCGCGGTCGCTCTCAATCATTTGTTGTGAAAATCCGTCAAACGCGCCGGGTTCGCTGGCAGGTTGATAGGGCGTTGCTGTGGCGCAGGCCGCTAGCAAGGCGGCGGCCGTGCATAAGAGCGCGTTACGCGGGGTCTTTATTGCGTGAAGGGTCATTGGATGTCTCCTCATCATGATCGCAAACATAGCGCAGTTTTCCTGAACCGTCGCTGCATGAAACATAAACGTTTCATCTAAATCTTACGCGCCTAGCATCATTTTGGATAATCAAGTTTTCGCCACAGCAAAGTGAAGGCCCGCGTAGAAACTAACGGGTGCGTCTATCGATGAGTTCCAAAATGATAGACGCAGCCGCCCATAATAGGGTCGGCACAGCAATCATGATGGGCCCAATCGTGAGCCAGAGCGGCATCCAATCTGATGCCGCGCAAACCCACGCCAATACAATCCATGGCAAGGTTAAGAATATCGCCCAAGACCCGTGTGATAGCCGAAAGCCACTCCGCCATGCTGTCCAAGCCAACCTTAGGAGAACCGCGCACGGAATAATGGCGAACGCACCAAGTAAGAGCGCCAGTAAGAACGCTGAACTGGCGGGTGCAAACCCCGGATCCGTTTCCGCAAATCCCGCAAAGAACCACAGTGTCACGGCAATTGAAGCCAGCAAGCCTAACGCGACGAGTCCAGCGATCAGGCGGTCAACGGGACGGCCTTTTGCGGGAGGGCGTTGGGAATATGTTTCTGTGCGGGTCACAGGCATTAAATAACGGATCGTCCTTCATCATGAGTTAATTTATCGGAAACCATAAGACTTGCTCTGCACGGATCAAATCGGCAGGGGTGTGGCAACAGGTTACCGAAGGGCGGGCATGCCAAATTGGCGAAATTTTACGGGGTTGGCGTTGGGGTTTGCCGCTTTAAGTGGTTCTGTGTTCGCCGCGCCAGTGTCGGCCTCTGATGCGCCTCTACATTATATTGGTAGCGTCGAATTTATGCCCGATGTCGGCGCGATGGGCGCGGGCTGGACGGTTATCATCAAGGATGCCGAGCTGGACGCCATTCAATTCGCGCTCAACGCGTCGTTTGGAACGGCAATTGTGTCTGGACCGGGTGTGCAAGCGCTAAACACGGCATTGGACCCGCGTTATGAGGGGGCCGCGCGGCTCTACGCCATTGACCTTATGCCTTCAGTCGACGGCGCCCCCCGTGTGGTTAAGTTTTCTTATGGGGGCCCGATGTTTCCGGCAGGGCCAGCCCTCGGCATTAACACGTTGGATCCGCGTAAAATTGAACTGACCGTCGATAGCTACTGGTTTCCCTTTGATGCGCGGTTTGACACTGACCTGACCGCGCAGGTGAATGTTCGCATTGAGGGCGAATGGTCTGCTGTTGGCGTGGGAACGGCAGAGCGCACGCCCATGGGTTACCGTTTTGAGCAAGATACGCCGGGGCTTGATATCGCGCTCTCGCTTCTTTCAAAAAGTGTGACAGTCATGGCACCGGGATATGTCATTCATGACGCGCGCCCAGACCCTGGCGCGAAATTAACAGAGCTAACGGCGGCTTTGGAAGGCTGCACAGCCTATCTCAATGCGCTTTCTGGTCCGGCGGGACCATTGCCACACGCGTCGATCATTGTCACCGACCGTCCCGAAGGCGGCTATTCGCGCGGCACGTTGATTGCGCTGACGGATATTGAAAATGAAGACGAAGAAGCCCTTCGCCAATTCATCTGTCACGAGCTGGCCCATTATTGGAGCAAAGCCAATGCGGGGGGACCGGAAAACTGGATCAATGAAGGTATCGCCGACTATTTGGCCAATATGGCGGTGCGCGATGCGATGGGTGAGGACGTTTTTGACGCGCGTATGGCGCGCTATGCCGAGCAAGTGTCTGGCGATGGTTTACCGCCTATTTGGACTACGGGCGGAATTGATCGTCCGTCTTACCTGACCCTATATCGCGCCGCGCCTTTGGCGCTTCGCGATTTGGAAGTGCGGATGGGCGAGGCGGCATTTGCAGGCTTAATGCAGCGCGTGATGGCGTTGCAGGTCCGGACCACGCCGGATCTTTTACATATGATTGAGCATATGGCCGGCCCCGAGACCCATGACTGGTTCAAGGCACGTTTAGCGGAATAACGGCGCGCGCTACTCCTTGGCTGTCAGAACTCGCACATCATAGCCTTTGGCGGCCATCATGACGGGGACGCTATCGGGGCCGAGCAAGTGGCCCGCGCCAACAGCGACAAAATCTACGCCTGACCCTTGCATTTCCTGATCAAGCCGCTCTGTCCATGCGGCATTGCGCTGCGTGAACATCGCGTCGTACATTTCTGGCGCGGTGCTTTTTGTTTCGCCGATGATTTCATCTTCCAACATATCAACATCACCGCTGGCCCAACTATTGGCCATACGGGTGATGAGGTCCGTGCCCTCTTCCATGCCGTCGAGCGTGAGTTTGAGCATGTTGATCTGCGCTTGTTGATCCATGTCAGCAAAGATGCGCAATTGTTGTTCGGCGGTTTCAAACGCTTTACGTGGCAGGTTTTCAACGCGGGGTTCCAACATCGCTTCGGCCCCTGCGGAAGGGTCAAAGCCAGCCCCCATCATTTGCACAATCGGTAAGGTCAGTGATGCGAGCCACGGCTGCATTTGTTCAACCATTTCCATGGGCAGACCGAGTTTTCCGGCCTCAGTTTCCAATTTTGCCAATGTGTCCGCGTCTAGCTTTGCAGACAAAGGCTCTTCGGACATGCCATATTGCATCGTCAGTTGCTGCAAAGCCGGATCATTCTGCGCGCCAGCGGGGAGTTCGAACCAGGCTTCTTCAGCGCGGGCAATCGCGTCTGTGAGGGTCTGAGATTTCCACTCTATCTCCGTTGGCAGAATGTGGAACGTGCCAAACAGGATAATTTCGGAATCCTCATCCGTGACGGAAAACATAACAGGTTCATCCCGCAGTGCCGCTTCGTCCAGATCGGCCAGATCAACGCTAGGCGCCCCGCCAGAGCAGGCCATCAGGATAAAGGCTGCAGAGGCCGTAAGAAGGTGTCGTGTCATGAAGCGCTTTCAAAGGGGACTATATATTAAACCATCATGCCAGCCGCTTGTTATTCGCGCAAAGAAAAAGGCCGCTCCATGGAGCGGCTTATTGAGGGGGCGTGAAGGTTAGCGAGATACTTGTCCGGATGGTATGAATTCTCTGTCCGGACAGAGTTTTTCTTTACGGGTCATCTCGATTGTCCTCAAAGACCATACCGTGAAGAAGATATCGTAACGCCTTGAGGTCATATGAAAACGGAAAAGAAAAGCGAACGCATTGAAATCCGTGTCGGATTTGAAGAAAAAGCGTCCTTCGTTGATGCCTGCGACAATCAGGGCGATACGCCGTCCGGCGCGCTGAGACGGTTTATTCGGGGGTATGTGCGGCGCGCAGATGGCGATATGGTTAGCGACGCTAATCGCAGACTGTTTCGGCGTTACGGGCGGTTCGCTGCGGCGGCGTTACTCGGCGGCGTGGGAGTGGTTGCTACGCTGGCTATATTGTCTGGGTCCGAACCCGCTTTGACGGATGAACAGGTTTTTGCCGCGCGTGATGTCGATGGCAACGGCGCACTTAGTCTGATTGAACACAAATTATTGGATAATCCTGATGGGAGTCCGAATGCTGTGATGAGAGTTCTCGATCTCGATGCATCAGGTACGTTATCCTCTGCCGAATTCCGTGCAAGCGGGCGTATGGTGTTCGTTCATAATTCTGATGATGATACGGTCATTGGCCGCGAAGGCGAACCCTTCCCCATGACGATGGTGGAATTCGCTTTTACGCCAGAGCGTACGCGCCATTCCACATATGCGGGCGCAACCGTGAATGCGGGTGATCTCGACCGGGCTGTGATTTGGTATGATGACGGTACGAACAGTGTGTTCGAAGGCGAGGTCGCCATTCTGACAAGCCGTGATGGCGAGATCAAATTCATTAGCGATATCGCGACATTCCCAGCATCTGTGGCCGTAGAAGACGGTGACGATAATGCAGTCACGGCGCGCCGCGGACAAAAAGAAACCGCCCCGGAGGGCGGCCGCTAAACTTTGGAATATGGCTCGCTCTAGTGAGCAATAACCGCCAACAGCAGTAGCGCGATGATGTTTGTGATTTTGATCATCGGGTTTACGGCTGGGCCGGCTGTATCCTTATAGGGATCGCCAACGGTATCGCCCGTGATAGACGCTTTGTGCGCTTCTGAGCCTTTCCCGCCGTGGTTGCCATCTTCGATATATTTCTTGGCATTATCCCAAGCACCGCCGCCCGCTGTCATGGACAGCGCGAGGAAGAGACCTGTGACAATCACGCCCATCAGCATCGCGCCGAGAGAGGCGAGCGCCTGTTCCGTACCTGCGATGTAGTAGATCGCGAAGTACAGCACAATCGGCGCTAGGATTGGCAGCAAGCTTGGCTTGATCATTTCCTTGATCGCCGCGCCTGTCAGCAGGTCAACCGCCTTGGCATAATTCGGACGGGATGTACCCGCCATGATGCCTGGATCGGATTTGAACTGACGACGGACTTCTTCGACAATCGCTGTGGCTGCGCGGCCAACAGATTGCATTGCCCACGCCCCGAAGAGATAAGGCAGCAAACCCCCGATAAACAAGCCAACAATGACGTAAGGGTTGGTCAGGCTGAAATCGACCGTCACGCCGGACAGCGGATTGCCGTCTTGCGCACTGAAGTACAGGATGTCCTGATAATAAGCTGCGAACAGCACCAATGCGCCGAGACCGGCAGAGCCAATCGCATAGCCTTTGGTGACCGCTTTGGTTGTATTACCAACGGCGTCCAGCGTATCGGTCGTGTTGCGCACTTCCGGATCCAACTGAGCCATTTCGGCAATCCCGCCCGCATTGTCGGTCACAGGACCAAAGGCGTCGAGCGCGACGATCATCCCAGCAACACCGAGCATAGCCGTGACGGCAATCGCGATACCGTAAAGACCCGCAAGGCTAAAGGTGATGATGATGCCCGTGACGATAATCAGCGCCGGAATAGCGGTCGCTTCCATCGAGACAGCCAGACCCGCAATCACGTTCGTGCCGTGACCGGATTCGGAGGCTTCGGCGACTGAGCGGACCGGACGGTAGTTTGTGCCCGTGTAATATTCAGTGATCATGACGATCAGGCCCGTGATGACCAAGCCGACAATCCCGCAGAGGAACAAATCCATACCGGAGAATGATGTCGCAGTCCCGTCCGTCAGAACGCGTCCGACTTCATTCACAGTACCGAGGCCATTGTCGAGGACATACATGGTGACGAGGTAAATTGCGCCAACTGACAGAACGCCCGTCGCGATCAAACCCTTATAAAGCGCACCCATAACGTTGGTAGACCCCTTGCCAAGCTTGACGAAGAATGTGCCAATGATGGAAGTAATGATACACGCCCCGCCAATCGCCATTGGATAAAGAACCAGATCAAGCGCCGCTGGGAACAAGATCGAGCCGAGGATCATGGTGGCCGCAATGGTCACGACATAAGTCTCGAACAAATCCGCCGCCATACCCGCGCAGTCACCGACATTATCGCCGACATTATCCGCGATGGTTGCTGGGTTACGAGGATCATCTTCGGGAATGCCCGCTTCGATCTTACCAACCAAGTCGCCGCCAACATCTGCACCCTTCGTGAAGATACCGCCGCCGAGACGCGCAAACACGGAAATCAGAGACGCGCCGAGAGACAAGCTCACCAGACCATCAATAACGCCGCGCGCGTCCGCATTCATTGGGCCCGTCAAGACCATGTAATAAACAGCGAGGCCCAGAAGCGCGAAACCCGCCACGAGCATGCCCGTGATGGCGCCCGCTTTGAACGCGATGTTCAGGCCAGCACCGAGCGACTTACGCGACGCTTCGGTCGTCCGGACGTTCGCTTGGACCGAGACGAGCATGCCGACATAACCGGCGATACCGGAGAGGACAGCGCCAATGATAAAGCCGAGCGGCGCGATCAGGTTTTGAAACAGAAGGCCGAGTAGGACCGTGACAACAACGCCGACAATGGCGATGGTTTTATACTGTTTGTTCAGATAGGCTTTCGCGCCTTCCTGAATGGCGCCCGCAATTTCGTTCATACGTTCATTGCCGGTGCTGGCCTTCATCAGGCTGGCACGGGTGACAATCCCGTAAAGCACAGCGATTAACGCCGCGCCGATTATAAGATAAAGTGTCATGGATATTGTAGCCCGGCCCTTACAAGGTCAGGTCTCCCTCAGTGCCCGCGCGCACAGACGCGGATTTCAAGTCTGAAGTTGGCCGACCAATATTGGCTCCGGTTGCCCCGAAATCCGATTGGCCGCTTCCCCTCGCGATGTGTGAAGTTGGCCGCCCCTCCTCCCCCCAATTGACTGGTGGAGTAGCGCTTCCCTTCGCGATGGAGCGTCTCTGGCGGATTTCAGGCCTTATTTCAAGGGCTGTCCAAAAGGGCGCAATGACAGAGCGCGTTTTTTGCGGTTTGGCTCACCAAGAGTTTATGGAACCCGTCCATCATTTATGTGTATGCGTAAGCAGATTATATCTCATAGGAGTCTCCCATGCGTAACGCGCTTTTATCTTCTCTCGCTCTGACATTGGCTTTGGCCGTGCCGACTTTTGCCCAAACGTCTGTGACGGGGACGGCGGGGACGACGATATCGATGCAGGAGCTAGCAACGTTTGACGGTGCATGGGCGATGGCCTTCCTGCCGGACGGGCGCGCGCTGGTGACAGAGAAAAAAGGCACCATCTGGCTGTTGAATAAGCGCGGTACGAAAATCGGGCGGATCGGGAATGTGCCGACGGTTGATGAACGCGGACAAGGCGGGCTTGGCGACATTATTGTCGATCCGGACTTCGCGGATAATGGCCTTGTCTATTTGTCCTATGTTGAACGCGATTCCAAACGGGATCGGCGTTCCGGCGCGGCTGTTGAGCGCGCAACCTTGAACCTGACGTCGAACGGCGGCACTTTGTCGGAGCGTGAGGTTATTTGGCGGCAATTCCCGAAAGTGACGGGCAATGGTCATTATGGTCACCGTCTCGCGATTTCGCCGGACGGATATCTCTTTATCACCTCCGGAGACCGCCAAAAATTCACGCCATCGCAGAATATGGATATGAACCTCGGCAAGGTTATTCGTATCAATAAGGACGGTTCAGTCCCGGACGATAATCCGTTTGCGGCCCAAGGCGGGGTGACCAGCCAGATCTGGTCACTCGGCCACCGTAATCCGCTGGGTATCGACTTTGATGCCGACGGCGGCCTGTGGGTTCACGAAATGGGCCCGAAACACGGCGATGAGCTGAACCGCATCATCCGCTCTGAAAATTATGGCTATCCAGTCGTGTCCAATGGCGATCATTATTCAGGCAAGGAGATTCCAGACCATAGCGACAACCCTGTCTTCGAAGACCCGGCGGCCTATTGGGTGCCCGCGATTAGTCCCGCTGGCTTTGTGATCTATGACGGCGACTTGATGAGCGACTTTAAAGGCGACGGGTTTATTGGCGGCTTGTCGAGCCAAGCCTTAGTCCGGATCGTGTTTGATAAGGACAAAGTCGAAGCCGTCAGCGACTCCCCGTCCATGACTGATATGCGCCGCACCATCGCGGTTGAGGCCGAGCGGTTCGAATGGGGCAAGCGTATCCGCGAAGTCGAACAAGGTCCCGACGGCGCGCTCTATGTGCTCGAAGATAATGACGGACGTTTGTTGAAACTGACGCCGGGTTAGGGGGACATAGCGCGGTCTATCCAATCAACGGATAGGTCGCTTCCAACTCATAGCGGTTGGCTCCGCGCGTCTGTTGCCAACTGGAATAGAGCCGGAATTGATCGACTAAAAAGGGTCCGATGTCGGTCTGCGCATGACGCTGCTCATATTTGGCGAGTTTTTCCAGATCGGGAAAGGGTTTGAGGTAGGCGAGCGTGAGGTGCGGCGTGAAATTTCGCGCTTCCATCGGGATTTTCAACGTTCTCGCGGCTTTGCGGCAATGGGCATGCAGTTTGGACAGGCTCGGATTGTCGTCCAACTTCAAATGAATTTGATGCGGCTCGGACCGCCCAAAATGCCCCATGCCGCGCAAATGAAGCTCCATCGATGGCAGCGGCCGCCGTGCGAGTTCTTCGTCTAGTTCCTCGGCGAGCGTGTCGTGCACATCGCCGAAATAGCCGACCGTAATGTGTAACTTTTCTGGTGCGCTCCATCGCGCGCCCGGAACACCTTTTTGCAGGCGCGTAACAGCGCGGATAACGCCTGATGGCGGACGAATAGCGGCAAATAGGATCATAAGAGGTGGCCCAATGGACCGAAAGTTTAAAGGGTTACAGTGTCGCAGACTATTATTAAGCCCATTTTCATCGCCCGAGTGGGCAACGATAGGTTTTATGCAGGCGGTTGGCCTCCCGTTCCATATCGTCGGTCCAATCAATCGCGTGCGCGTTGATATTTTCGCGAAGCTGTTCCAGTGTTGTTGCGCCAATAATGTTCGCAGTCAGGAATTCGCGGGTTTCGACGAATTTCAGGGCAAACTGCACAGGCGTCAGACCGAGGTCGCGAGCCGTTTTATTAGCGTCGAGCCAGCTATCAGACGATTTCTTATAATTCTCCATGAATCCGTCAAATAAAGCGCCGCGCGACCCTTCGGGGGCTACACCCTCGTCATATTTACCTGTCAAAACGCCCATTGCGAGCGGCGAATAGGCCAGAAGGCCGATTTTTTCCCGCAGGGCGATTTCGGCGCGGTCATAATCGAACCGCCGGGCAATCAGCGAATAAACGCATTGATTGCTCTGCACGCGCGGCAGGCCGTGTGCGTCCGCTAAGGCAGCAAATTTCATCATGCCCCATGCGGACTCGTTAGACAGGCCAATATGGCGAATGCGGCCCGCGTCGACATGGCGCTGCAACGTTTGCAAGATGTCCAGCAGGGGTTCCATGTCGCTGGCATCATAATCGCGGTAATCATGCATGCCGAAGGCCGGGAGGCCGCGGTCCGGCCAGTGCAGTTGGTACAGGTCAATATAATCCGTTTGTAGTCGGCGAAGCGAGTTTTCGACGGCCATATCAATTTGCGCGCGCGTGTGGCGGGTTTGCTCCACTTCGTCATTGCGGGTCCAAACCATCGCGGACCGGCCGACAACTTTGGTCGCCAAAATTACATCGTCACGTTTGCCGCGGGCTTTCAACCATGACCCGATATAGCTCTCTGTTCGGCCTTGCGTCTCGCGCTTACCCGGCACCGGATACATTTCGGCGGCGTCGATAAAATTGATCCCGCGTTCATCGATGGCATAGCTCAGCTGTTCATGCGCCTCGGCCTCCGTATTCTGCTGCCCCCACGTCATGGTACCCAGGCAGATTGACGTCACATCTATATCCGTTGTGCCGAGTTTACGCATGTTCATGAGGCGAGTCCTGAGTATTTGAAATAGGAATGAAGAATCACATTAGCTTCGAGGGTTCAAAAAACACGTAAAAAATACTTGCCAAATGGAACGCGCTGGTGTGTTAATAAATTTAACATCTAGAGGATGTAAAAATGGATTACGATGCCACCTTTGATTATGACACGACGATGTCGCAAGACTTGCTAAGGATGCAGTTTGAGATGGATTCGTATCTGTCTTCAATGGGGTTAAACATATCAGGAATGTTTGGTGAAGAGGATCCATTTAATCCCTCGTTTGATGATCCAGCGTTTGACAATCCAGGATTTAATGATCCCTTTCAGGACTTTTTCAACTTTTCCGGTGAAAGCGGAGAGGGCGGCGAAGGCGGAGATACCATTGTAGTCACAGGGGAAAGACAGGGTTGGTTTGGAAGAGCTCTGAGTGCGATCGGGGATTTCCTTGACGTTGACGGTGATGGAGATCCTCTGGATGGAATCGCTTATGGACTTGGTTTATTAGGCGGTATTGCATTAGGTATTGCGGCGTCTATTACGTCACCGCTATGGGTTCCTGCGCTAGGAATTGCGCTTCTGATATCTGGAGGGATTGCATATTTCACCGACGGTTTGGTGGATCAAAACCCTGGGTCTTGGGACAGATTTTTAGGGACCTTCCAGAATTCATAGATCAATGAAATGATAGGCTAAGGAAAATAGGTGCACCCATTTGCTGGACCAATTAAAGACATCTTATGAAAAATGCGGCGTTCCTTATTGGTTATACCTCACCTTGGCAGGAGCGTCGTGCTTCAAAGTTGATCGCAAAAAAGCGGTTGACGGTGGCCCAATGGGAACAGAGCAAACAATTTCGTCGAAGCTGGCCGATACGTTGGATGATACCATTTTGCGCTTTAATCGTTATCATTCCTTTTTTCTTCAGTGCTAACTGGCAGCCTTGGACTCGGTCTGCCTGGGGTATAATCTGGATAGTCTTTGGCATGGTTTTGATGGTCTGTTTTGTTCGCACAAGTATCCTGCAGCGCCGCCTCAAGAAAGAAGGCTTAGCATCGGGTGAACTGCAGCCTCGTATACAAAGGCAAAACCGTAAGACGGTTTAGGTCACAAGTTGGAGGTGGCATTGAGGCTCGCGCATCATAGAATAGCAGTTTGCCCGCCGTGTGAGGCGGGCGTGGGATCAGAGCTTAGGGTGCTAATCTTACTTAACCACTGCAGGTCAGCATGACAGACATGGTTTTTCGTCTTTATTCTGATTGGATAAATGGTCTCTTTGGACGTTTTAGAGAGCGCCGATTATTGCGCTCCATCCGTCTAGGCCGGATCACGGAAGACATGGCCCAGCTTGACCGCGATTTGTTTAATGAAATGAAAGTCATTTTACCGGGACTCATCGGCATTCTTTTTGCGACGACAGTCTTGCTAACCGGATTCCTAACTCGTTTAATTCCTTACAGTCCAAACTGGATCATACCCTTAATGATTATCCTACTGCCTCTCGCCTTATGGCAGCTGACAATTTCTATACGATATGCTAAGCCTGCTAAGCGTCTTCGCCGCGGGGCTATTCTCGACGGCCACCTGAGGCCTCGTTTTCCCGACCGGATCTGGGCGTGGCGACGGGGCCGCGTTATCGTAGGCGGCGCAGGCTAAAGGCTGTCCCTATAGGGCCTATAGAAAGATTCTCAGACGCTAACTCGCTTGTCATTGGCAATTTGAGTCATTTGCGTCTATATTAGGTGCAACTGCTTCCTGCGCGTATGCGTTGTAGAAGCCGCCACTTAAACGGAGTTCATAATGAACGATTACAATAATGGCGTCATCGGCGGCAATGCCGATATTGACGTTGGACTAAAGACTTTCATGCTTGGCACCTATCGTTGGATGGCCTTGGCCATGCTGACAACGGCTGGTGTGGCTTACATGGTTGGCCAAGCCATTCTCGCGGATCCGTCCATTTTGGGTCTGGTTTATAACCCCGTCACGGCGATCGCATCCTTCTTGATCATCGTGTTTGGCTTTGGCGCTGTCGGTAAACGGCTTCCGTCCATGTCTATGGGCGGTGTGCTGACATTCCTGTTCAGTTTTGCAGCCTTCATGGGCGTGCTCATGTCCGCATACGCGTCCGTTTACGATCCGATGATTGTCGCGAAAATTTTCTTCATGACGGTTGCGATGTTCGCGGGCCTGAGCCTGTTTGGTTACACCACGGGCTTTAACCTTAATTCGATCATTAAATATGCCGCAGCGGCCTTCTTTGCGTACATCGCAATCGGTTTGCTTGGAATGTTCATCCCGGCGCTCAGCGTATTCGAAGGCGGAACCTTCGGTATGATTATCAATTTTGTGGCGCTGGCTGCGATTGCTGTGATCACCGCATGGGAAACACAAACGCTGAAGCGGATCTATTATTCGCTCGGCGGCGATCAGGAAATGTTGGCGAAATATAGCGCTTACGGCGCAGCCTCACTCCTGCTGGCCTTCATCAACATGTTCACAATTCTGATGAACCTGTTTGGCCGCGAGTAAACGGTTCGAGGGCTTTGCCCTCGAAAAATCGATTAATAATCGATTTTAGAGTATCGCTGCGAGCTCAAGCGAGCAGAACTCGATTTTGACAAGATAAAGAAAAGCCCCGCCTCGTGCGGGGCTTTTTTGTGAGGCTTGGAGGTTTGCGTGATGTCCCGTCCACGCCGTACGGCGCAGTCCGTTCGTTTGAACTCACGACGCGTCGCTATTTTCGTTTACAATCAAAAATTTGCCTGCGGCAATCGCTTTAGCGCATCCCCGCCAACCGCTTATCAATGATCGCTTCGGCGTCGCCCATGATCTGATCAATCAGCTCTGCGACACTTGGGATGTCATTAATTAGCCCCTGCACTTGTCCGGCAGACCAAATACCGCCGTCTGTGTCGCCGTCCCGCATGGCGGCAAGGCCGCGTTTGCCGGAGACGAGGTGTTGCACGTCCTCAAATTTCGCGCCGCCGTCACGCTCAATCTTGACGACTTCTTGCGACACCGCATTGCGCATGACGCGGGCCGTGTTGTGCAGGGTACGGAAGATAAGATCCGTCTGGCGTTCATCATTGGCAACCATTTGCTGCTTAAAGCTATCAGGGATTGGCGCTTCTTTCGTAACGCAGAACCGCGTGCCCATATTGATACCGTCTGCGCCGAGCGCCAGCGCCGCCACAAGCCCGCGCCCATCGGCGATGCCGCCGCTGGCCAGCATCGGGATTTTGACTTTATTCGCCGCTGCCGGAATCAGGATCATGCCAGGAATATCATCCTCGCCCGGATGGCCTGCACATTCGAACCCGTCGATAGAAATTGCATCGACGCCCATGCGCTCCGCCGACAGCGCGTGACGAACGGCGGTACATTTATGGATCACCTTGATGCCGTGAGCTTTGAAATGATCGACATGTTCTTGCGGTCTATAGCCCGCCGTTTCGACAATTTTGATTCCGCCTTCGATGATCGCTTGGCGGTATTCGGCGTAGGGCGGGGGCGTGATGGTCGGGAGGATGGTGATGTTCACGCCAAACGGCTTGTCCGTCATCTCGCGCGTGCGCTGGATTTCTTTGGCGAGCGCTTCCGGTGTTGGCTGCGTCAACGCTGTAAGAAACCCGAGACAGCCTGCTTCGGCCACGGGCGCAACCATTTCGGCATAGCCCACCCACTGCATACCCCCTTGGAGGATGGGCTTTTCGATTCCGAATTCCTCGGTAAATCGTGTTTTAATGGCCATGAATCCGCTCCTACTTAACCTATGTCGCGCAATTGTGACGCCATAGTCCTATCCGTCAACGTCCATTCATGCGTATCAACTCCATGATGAGTGTTTACCTTCACGGGCTATCGACCTGCGTGCCGCCCCACGCCCTGCCCCAAGACGAAGTCCGTGACCGCGCCCATGAAATATTGGGGCCGCGTTTTAAGGGCTTTGACCGCTTGGCTCCTGTATTCGACACGTCGGGCGTGCGGATGCGCTATTCCGTGGCCCCGTTTGATTGGTTCGAAAATGCGGGCGGTTGGACCGACCGGAATGGGCGTTATATAGCGGGCGCGACAGACCTTTATATCGACGCCGCGACAAAGGCCTTGGCCGAAGCGAACTGGTCTGTAGGCGATGTCGATATTCTCGTGACTGTTAGCTCCACGGGCATCGCGACGCCAACATTGGAAGCCCAAGCCAAAGGCCGGATGGGGTTTCGTGATGATTGCCTACGCGTGCCATTGTTTGGGCTTGGCTGCGCGGGCGGTGTATCGGGATTGAACGTGTCGCGTGAACTCTCCGCCGCCAACCCTGACGCTAAAGTCCTGCTCGTCGTGATCGAGACGTGCACACTGTCGTTTCGCAAAGCTCGTCCGAAGAAAGCCGACATTATCGCGACCATTCTGTTCGGGGACGGCGCGGCTGCCGTTGCCCTGTCCGGCGGAAAAACCAATATCCGGATTGGACGCGGCGCGTCTAAGACGTGGGATGACACGCTACCCATTATGGGTTGGGAGGTGGATGAAGACGGTCTCGCCGTTGTGTTTGATCGCTCCATTCCGGATTTTGTGAATTCGGAAATGCGGGCTGCAACGGACACGGCGCTCGAAAGCATGGGCCTGACGCGCGTGGGCTTAGGGCGTCTTGTCAGCCATCCCGGCGGCGCGAAAGTGGTTGAGGCATTGGAAGCGTCTCTCGAACTGGGTGATGGCACGCTGGACGTCGAACGCAATATTCTGCGTGATTTTGGGAATATGAGCGCACCGACTGTGCTGTTCGTGCTGGACCGTGTGCTCAAGCGCGGCGATGCCAAAGCCTCAGGCCAACCGCTGCTCTGCGCGGCGCTGGGCCCAGGTTTCTCGGCGGCTTTCACGCCGCTCTATGTGGACTGAGCCAGAAAGACCTAAAAATGGATATAAACCTTGCGATAAATCTCTGGGCTTGCCTGTTTTTGGCCTACGTCATTCTTGAACGCCTTATCGAACTCCCCATCGCAACCCGTAATACAAAGCGGCTGAAGGCGCAGGGCGGGGTGGAGCATTCCCCCGGTCATTACCCGCTGATCGTCGCCGTTCATACGGGGTGGATTTTGGCGATGGTCTGGTTCGGTCACGACACCTATCCATTTGTGTTTTGGCTTGTCGTCTATGCCGTGCTGCAAATTCTGCGTGTCTATATTCTTGGCACATTGGGTAAACGCTGGACCACGCGGATCATCGTGTTGCCGAATGAGACAAAAGTGACCAAAGGCCCGTTCGCCCTTGTCCCGCATCCGAACTATCTGTTGGTCATCGCCGAAATTATGGTAGCACCTTTGGTTCTCGGCTTATGGGAAGTGGCGGCTATTTTCGGCGCGCTGAATGCCGCCGTGCTTGTCATACGCATCAGTGCCGAAGAACGCGCATGGGCGAGCCAGAATTGACAAACACGACACTTGGCGCGAAACGACCGTGTGAACAGCCGCATTAGACTGGCGTCACAGGGGAAGCCGTCATGAAACCTGAAATCATCGTCGTACTCAGCATTTTTGTAGGCTTCATTGTCGCCGAAATGATCTTCACCAGTTTCTTCAAAAAGAAAGGGCAAGTGAGGGGCGATGGACTGGTCGAAGTCATTGGGACCCTCATGCTGACGATCATCACGCAGCCCTTAGTCGTGGCGGGTGGGTTTGCTGTGGCGGCAATCCTCGCGCCGGATGCAGGCGGCCTGTTGGAAAGCTGGCCATTTCTCGCCGTCTTCGCGCTGTTTCTCGTCTTTGACGATATGACGCAATATTGGTGGCACCGGATTACGCACTCGACGCCGTGGCTGTATAAGCTGCACCGCCCCCACCATCAGGCGGAATATCTGTCGATCCGGGTCGTCTACCGCAACGGGATTTTCTATTATTTCTTAATGCCGGGCCTCTGGTTTACGGGCGCCTTGCTCTATCTGGGCGGCGGCTGGGTCTATGCGGTCTATCTAGTGATGAAAATGACCGTTATTTACGGCGCGCATTCTGATATTCGTTGGGACAGGCCGCTGTATAAAATCAAATGGCTCTCGCCCGTCATGTGGGTGGTTGAACGCACTATATCGACCTCCGCGACCCATTGGGCGCATCACGGTAAACATGCGGCGGATGGCATCACCAATTACAAAGGCAATTTCGGGAATTTCCTGTTCTTCTGGGATGTGTTGTTCGGCACGGCTAAAATCACGCGCCGTTATCCGGAAGACATGGGAGTCGAAAACCTGCCCGAGACAAGCGCAGGTGAACAATTGCTCTGGCCTTTGTGGCGAGCGCCCAAAGCAGACGAACTCACGCCTGCGGAATAGGTCGCGGCAGACCTAGTCCCGCAGCAACTCATTCACGCCCGTTTTCGCGCGGGTCTGCGCATCGACGGTTTTGACGATCACGGCGCAGGCGAGGCTGTGGCTTCCGTCTTTGGACGGGAGCGATCCGGGCACAACGACGGAATAGGCTGGCACTTCGCCGAAACTGACTTCGCCGGACATGCGGTTATAAATCTTGGTCGACTTGGAAATGAACACGCCCATCGCGAGGACCGCGCCGGTGCGGACAATCACGCCTTCGACCACTTCGGACCGCGCGCCGATAAAACAGCCATCCTCGATGATAGTCGGGTTCGCCTGCAATGGCTCTAATACGCCGCCAATGCCTGCGCCGGCGCTAATGTGGCAATCTTTACCGACTTGCGCGCAAGACCCGACTGACGCCCATGTGTCGATCATGCTGCCTTCGCCGACTCGCGCGCCGAGGTTTACATAAGACGGCATAAGCACCGCGCCCGGTGCAATATAAGCGCCGCGGCGAACGGCGGCGGGCGGGACGACTCGAATGCCGGCTTTGGCAAAATCAGCCTCAGACCAGTCGGAAAACTTGCTTGGCACTTTGTCAAACCAACCGCCATTGGCGGGACCGCCTGGCATGATCACATTGGCTTCAATCCGAAAACCGAGCAGCACGGCCTTTTTCAACCATTGATGGACAATCCACTCGCCGCCCATGACGCCGCCCATAGGCTCGGCCACGCGGAAGGATCCGTCGTCCAATCCCATAATCGCCGTTTCAATCGCATCGCGCCGTTCACCGCCACTATTGGGGGAGAGGGACGCACGGTCATCCCAGGCGGCTTCGATTACGGTTTGGAGCTGTTGCGTAGAGGTCATGGGGCGGGCGAATAGGCGCGAAAGCGCCATGGGGTCAACGGATGGTAAAGGCCTAACTGAATATTTTTGGACGCGCGCTGAACCTTTTGGCGCGCGCAGCCGACTACCCTATAACACACCGCAAGGGGATCATGTCAGGCCGCATTCGACAGACACAGCTTAATGACGCGCTTGATGCTTATCAGGCGGGTTTGGCGGCTGACGGCGACGCCCGCGCGTTTAATTTGCTCTATCGGCGTTGGCATCCGAAATTGTTGCGGTTGGCGCAGCGCCTCACGCGTAATCCGGACGAAGCGCGCGACGTGATGCAGGATGCGGCGCTGACCATGGCGAAAGATATTCGCAAGCTAAAAGACCCAGCGCGGTTTTCGGCGTGGGCTTGCACCATCGTGCGCCGCCGAACGGCGGATCATATCGACAAAGCCGTACGGCGTCGCGCGGGCGAAGCGGATTGGCTGGACGTCGAACCCTCATCAGGTGCGGATGAGGCTCTGTCTTTAAAACAAGCGCTGAACCGACTGCCGGAAACCGACCGATTGATGCTGAAACTTATCTATCTCGATGGGTTTCGCGGTCATGAAATCGCGTCCGCGCTCGGCATACCGCTTGGCACTGTTAAGTCACGGCTGTTCACAGCGCGCCAAGCCCTCAAATCAATTTACGACCCTCAATCAAACGACCCAAAAGGAGACGACCATGAGTGATTTCGACACGGACCTGAAATCCCTTCTCAGCGAAGAGGATGAAGCTTTCATTGGCGATGCGGTCGATGAAACCGGCTACTATCAATTCGCGTGGAGCAGCTTTCGCGGACAAGGCGCAGGCATGCGGATCTTGGCATGGGCTGGAATTTTGGTCTGGGGTGGCCTGACAATCTGGTGTGTGTACCAAATGTTTACAGCAGAGACGCTGCGCTCTCAGATCAATTTCGGCGTGATGGCTGTGATGCTGAACAGCGCCCAAATCGCGCTGAAGCTCTGGTTTAACATGCAGCTCAACCGCATTGCTTTGTCGCGAGAATTGCGGCGCTTGCAATTGGTCGTCGCGAGCAGAGAGATTTAGCTCTCGGAAAGACTCTCAAAAGGCAGTGTTTCGGCCGAATATATGCTAACATCACTAAAAATAGATGCGGGGTGATATGCGGTTTTTGATTTTAATGGTGTGCGGGCTGTATCTGTCAGGCTGCGCCTCACATGTGAAGTTTTATGACAGATTCGAGGTCGACGAGCCAGCATACCATGTTTCAAATCTTTATTTGGATCAGTATGGCGACCTTTACAAATCAAGTGATGCATCATTGCCCAATGCGCAGGGGCAGCCGGATACATTGCGCTGTGCTTTCGATAGGGAATTATGCCGCCGAACGGTGCGGCTCCCGCAAGATAATCTGGATGTTTGGCGCGCAGAGCAGGACTCACGATGGGACATGTCAGCCCAGCGCATTATTGACGATCTAAAGGCGTCAGGCGGCGCGCGGCCTATCGTGGTCCTTATTCATGGTTTCCGCGTTCCGGAGGCCGGGAAAGACTATGAGCTGGCGCAAGCAAAAATTGAGTCTGCAGCCCCAAATGGGATTACGCCCTATTACATTCATGTGCATTGGGATGGACGTAATTCTAGCATGGTTGGGGTCGCAAATGCTTGGTGGGAGGCGCAATGGTCCGGGCCTCAAGTTGGGTTTCGGTTGCGGCGGCTTTTGAATTTGATTGCCGAGAAATATAACATGGCTGCGGTCACGGATGAAACTTTCGAGGGCGGGCCTACCGTCCGGATTTTAACGCATAGTTCAGGCGCATTTGTCGGTGCGGCAATCGTGTCCGACACAGGCGCATCTTTACCTTGTTTAAAAGACAAGGAATTTCAGATTGGGTCTCACGGCATAAAACGAAATAAGTGTGGCCCAACCTATCTCGCCTATGATGAAAATCGCGATAGTCAGGATATTTCAAATTTGGATTCGGTTCCGCAAATCCGTGACTTGCGAATGGGGATGTTGGCCCCTGCGACGGCTGCAGTCGCTTTTACAGGGTCAACGCAGGAGGGTTGGTCAGGGGCTGGGCTTTTGACGGGACCCGAAAGCGCGTTGATCATCGCTTACAATCCAAAAGACGAAATTATTACAAAATTTGGACTTCCAACCGGTTTGGGCGGGGAGTCCGGCCTCGCGGCCAATCCAGACATGATATGTTCTATCGTTGACAGGTTTCAGAGCCCTAACGGCGCATATATTTTGCCCATGAACTTCTATCGAATGGACGCGTTCCGAGCGGAGTATAAAACTCACGATTTCAGTATTTACTTAGGCCAAGCAGCTTTTTCAAACTTCGCGAACGTCCTCATGGGTGCGGCCTTGCCGGACCGCATTGATAAGAACGAATGCCTAGCAATGATCGCGCAATGGGATGCGGAGTTCGAAGATAATTAACCCCGCTTCAGGCGCTCGACCATGAGGTGAAGCGCTTCCAAAAAGCGGGAGCGGTCACGCGGGCTAAAGGGCGGCGGGCCGCCGGCGGTTGGCATCTCTGCCCCGTCGCGCAAGTCGGCCATAATTGCGCGGACCGCGATTTGTGATCCGATGGTCGCGTTGTCCATTTCTTTGCCGTTAGAGCTGAGCACTTTCGCGCCTGCCTTCAGGCAGCGTTCGGCGAGTAGGATGTCCGACGTGATAACCACGGCGAATGCATCGGCGCGTTCGGCGATCCAATCATCAGCGGCGTCAAAACTATCGGTCACCATTTGGAAGGTGATGCCCGACTCTCGGGGCGTTCGGATATAGCTATTGGCGACGACGGTGACAGGAACTTTATGGCGGCGCCCAACCTTGTAGGTCTCTTCGCGCACGGGACAGGCGTCAGCATCAATGTAAATATGGGGGTCCATGCGGTGGCCCTAATCTGTGAGTTTATCAGCGACAATGATTTCAAGCAGAGTTTAATTCATCATACATGAATGACTTGACCTATTTTCATGCATGTTTATAGGGTTTCTATGAATACGAACTGGTCTGATTATCCTGTTTTCTTGGCTGTGGCGGAAGCCGGGTCGCTCACGGCAGCGGGTAAAAAGCTCGGTATGAGCCAGCCGACAGTTGGGCGGCGCATTCGCGCGCTTGAAGATCATTTCAAAACAACCCTGCTGAAGCGCAAAGATGGGCAGCTTGTTCCGACCACGTTCGGGCAAAGCATGCTCGACCATATTAGCCGGATGCAAGATGAAGCCGCCGCGATTGACCGCTCATCGGCAACGCTTGAAGACTCGCTTTCCGGTGTTGTTCGTCTCTCGGCGACGGAAGGGATCGGGACGGCGTGGCTTCCGGGCGTGATGCAACGGTTTCGCTCTGAACATCCAGATGTGCTCGTCGATATTGGAATATCGTTTGAAAGCCATAATCTCGCCCAGCGCGAAGCCGATATTGCCCTGCGCTGGAACAGTCCGGGTGAGCAGAACTCTCTGATTGGCCGCAAAGTGGCCGATGTAGGGTTCGGTATGTTTGCCAGCCCTGAATATATCGCCCTCGCTGGAGCACCGGAAAGCCTTGCGGATATGTCCAAACATGATGGCGTGATCGCGACAATTATGGACGGGAAAATCCTTTGGATGACGGATCCCGATACGGATGAGCCGATCCATATGCCGGGCCGCATTACGTTTAAGTCGAACTCAATTTGGGCGTTTTATGAGGGGTTGGAACAAGGTTATGGTGTGGGAATGCTGCCGCTATGCGGGGCGATGCAGAAGAGCCGTCATCTCGCTCGTGTGATGCCAGAGTTGGAACATACAGAGGCCCTATATTTGGTGGCGCATCAGGATTTACGGCGGTCGGCCCGCATTCGCGCTGTATTTGACTATCTGGTCGAAGCGTTCCGTCAGGATAGCGCTTTCTTCAATAGTGGCGGAGGGTCCGTGTTTTCTCCGGGCCGTTTTGATATTGCGCCGCCTTCAGCCTGCCGCAGTGAAACAGATCACAGCCACCTGACGGTCGCAGCAGAATAGCGCCCGCTTTGGGCCGTAATGCCGCCTTGGCTTGCTCTGTATGCGCGCCTATAGCCGCTCCATTATGAGCGCACCTAAAGAGATGATTGACTTCGGCTTCGAAACCGTTCGCACTGAAGACAAACAAGGCCGAGTAAAGCAGGTCTTTGACTCAGTCGCGCGCGATTATGACCGGATGAATGATGCGATGAGCGTCGGTCTTCACCGCGTCTGGAAAGACATGGCGATTACCAAGCTCAATCCGCAACCGGGCGAGCGATTGCTCGACGTGGCAGGCGGCACGGGCGATATCGCGCGGCGCTTTATCAAAGCGGCTGATGAGGTTCGCAAACGCCGCGGCGGCGCACCCGCATCGGCGGTGATCCTCGACATTAATGACGAAATGCTTCTGGCCGGCATTGATCCGAAAAAAGACGCGGGAATGGACCTGACGCGGGTCTGTGCGAATGCACAAATTCTACCGTTTGAAGATGCCCAGTTTGACGCGGTGACAATTGCTTACGGCATTCGTAACGTGACGGACCGCCTCGCGGCGCTGCGGGAATTTCGCCGCGTGTTGAAACCAGGTGGCCGGCTCGGCGTGCTTGAATTTTCAACTCCGCCAGAGCCGTTGATCCGTAAATTCTATGATGCCTATTCTTTCGCCGTCATTCCGCGTCTCGGCCAAGCGATTGCGGGTGATCGTGACAGCTATCAATATTTGGTGGAATCGATCCGGAAATTTCCGAAACAAGCCCAATTTGCGGCGTTGATTGAGGAAGCAGGCTTCGCCAATGTCGATTGGGTGGATTATACGACCGGCGTCACGGCCTTTCATACAGGATGGAAAATAACGTGAGTGATGATCCTATCGAGAACACACTAGACGCAGCCATAGAGACAAACGCCGCGCCGCGTCCGAACAATAATGTCTGGCTCGACCTTGGTCCTTTGCTGGTCTTCTTCGGTAGCTTTCAATGGTTCAAACGCTCCAATCCCGATGATGCCATGCTTTATGCGGCGGGCGTGTTCGCGGTAGCGGCTGTCATTGCACTCGCAATAAGTTGGTTCCGCCACAAAAAAGTGTCCGGCATGCTGTTACTGACGACAGGAATCATCGTCGTGACGGCGGGTTTGGCACTGGCATCCGATAATAAAGTCATCTTCTTCATGAAGCCGACGATTGTGAATGCGCTCTTCGGGTGTGCGGCGATTGGCGGGGTGTTGTTGAAACGCAATATTATCCGCTTGATGATTGGGGATGCTTTCACATTACCGGAACGGATCTGGAACACGTTGGCAATCCGCTGGGGCCTGTTTTTCTTTGCGATGGCTGTGCTGAATGAAGTCGTTTGGCGGACGCAATCTGAAGATTTTTGGGTTAATTTTAAAGTGTTTGGATTCTTGCCCATCACGATCCTATTCACCCTGACGCAAATTCCGCTCATTAGCCGTAATGGCGGTCTAAGCGGCTTGGACAAATCTTCAAACACTGAGTCGTAACGGCCTGTTAACCGCGCCTATCGGCTTAACTGGACTGGACGTTTCTGTAAGTTACCACGCCCTCACCTGATCGAATGTTCGCGCAGGGATTCGGGTGGGCGGAGAGTTTAGAGTCATGCAGATTACACATTTGCGCGTTGCGGGCGCGATTGCCCGGCTGGACCCTAATAAAACATACGCCAAAGCCAGCTCAACCGACACCGTTTTCCTCCATCAACTCAGTGCGTCTCAGCGCCACGGCCAGTTTGAGCCCTTTAGCGACGAGGCGCGCGAGCTTAACGCGTGGCTGCTGTCGGTCACCGCAGGGCGTGAACTCTGTCACGATGCTTGGGACGCCTTCATGAGGGTCAATCCTAAGCCGCAATCCCTACAGGGTCGTTCGAAGGGGCAACGCCGCTGAAACGCGGGCTTAAACCATTGAAAGCGTGCGCGTGATTGCTATAAGCGGCCCCAACATTTCGACCTTTTATATTTAAGGATTACACATGGCGTCTCTGGACAGTTTCGACTGCGAACGCGAGCTTACCGTTGGCTCAAAAACTTACTCTTATTTCGATTTGACTGTCGCGGAAGCGAACGGCCTTAAAGGAATTTCCAAATTACCGCGCTCGCTGAAAGTGCTGTTGGAAAACCTTCTCCGGTTTGAAGACGGAAAGACTGTCAAAAAAGAAGATATCCAAGCGATGGCGTCTTGGCTCAAGACGCGCAAATCAACGCATGAAATTGCTTACCGTCCGGCTCGTGTGCTGATGCAGGATTTCACAGGCGTTCCTGCTGTCGTCGACCTGGCCGCGATGCGCGATGCGATGCAAGCTTTTGGCGCCGACCCTGAAAAGATTAATCCGCTTAACCCTGTCCACCTCGTGATCGATCACTCGGTCATGGTCGATTATTTCGGCACAGAAGATAGTGAAGCGAAAAACGTTGCCCGCGAATATGAGCGCAATGGCGAACGTTATGACTTCCTGAAATGGGGCCAGACAGCCTTTGATAATTTCGCCGTTGTTCCGCCGGGCACAGGGATTTGTCACCAAGTGAATTTGGAAAATCTGGCTCAGACCGTTTGGACGAAAGACGAAAACGGTAAAACCTACGCCTATCCAGACACGCTTGTTGGAACAGACTCTCACACGACCATGATTAATGGTCTCGGCGTCTTGGGTTGGGGTGTTGGCGGGATTGAAGCCGAAGCGGCGATGCTCGGCCAGCCGGTCTCTATGTTGATCCCTGAAGTTGTCGGGTTTGAGCTGACGGGTAAATTGCCCGAAGGCGCGACCGCGACTGACTTGGTTCTGCGCGTTGTTGAAATGCTGCGCGAACGCGGCGTTGTCGGAAAATTCGTCGAATTTTACGGCAAGGGCGTTGATTATCTCGCGCTCGAAGATTGCGCGACGCTCGCCAATATGGCGCCGGAATATGGCGCGACGTGTGGTTTTTTCCCGGTTGCGAAAGATACGCTGCGTTACCTCACGGCCACGGGCCGCGATGCGGACCGTGTTGAATTAGTCGAGGCCTACACCAAGGCGCAAGGCCTTTACCTTACGGATGATGTGCCAAGCTTCACGGATACGCTGCATTTGGACATGAACACGGTGAGTCCATCGCTGTCCGGACCCAAGCGTCCACAGGACCGTTTTGACCTGAAAGGCTCAGCCGCCACGTTCAAAAAGATCATGACCAAGGATTTCGAAAAAGCGGGCGACGCGACAATGCCGACGCTTGTTGAGGGCAAAGATTATACGCTGGATCATGGTCACGTCATGATTGCTGCGATCACATCCTGTACCAATACGTCAAACCCGTCCGTGATGATGGCGGCGGGCCTTGTTGCTAAGAAAGCGAACGAAGCGGGCCTAACGGTTAAGCCGTGGGTCAAAACCTCGACCGCGCCGGGATCACAGGTCGTCGGCGAATATTTGCAACGCTCCGGCTTGCAGGATGAGCTGGATAAAATCGGTTTCGACGTTGTTGGCTATGGCTGTACGACGTGTATTGGTAACTCCGGACCGCTTGCGCCGGCTTATGTTAAAGCCATCGCGGATGCGGACCTTGTGTCCTGTTCGGTTCTGTCGGGTAACCGGAACTTTGAAGGCCGGATTGGTCCGGACATTAAAGCCAACTTCCTCGCGTCTCCGCCGCTGGTCGTCGCTTATGCGCTGGCTGGCACAATGCACCATGATTTTGATACGGATCCGCTGGGTCAGGATCAAAACGGCAAAGACGTTTATCTGCGTGATCTGTGGCCAACCAGCCAAGAAATCGCCGAAGCGGTTCGCGGGTCTGTCACGCGTGACTTATTCGTATCTGAATACGCCAATGTGTTCGAAGGCGATGCGCGCTGGGCCGATATTCAAGTCGAAGGCGGCAAAGTTTATAACTGGAACCCGGCCTCGACCTATGTTCGCAACCCGCCTTATTTCGAAGGCATGGGCATTGACCCCGATCCGATCCGCGACGTCAAAGACGCCAATATCTTGGCGTTACTCGGCGACTCGATCACCACGGATCACATCAGTCCAGCGGGATCCATTGCCTATGACGGCCCTGCGGGTCGCTATCTTCAGGACCGCCAAGTCCCTCGCAATGAGTTCAACAGCTACGGTTCGCGCCGCGGCAATCACGAAGTTATGATGCGCGGGACATTCGCGAACATTCGCATTAAAAACCTGATGGCCCCTGGCACAACAGGCGGCGTGACGAAATATGTCCCGACCGGCGAAGTGATGAGCATTTTTGATGCGGCGCAGCACTATAAAGCTGAAGGGCGTGATCTCGTGGTCTTTGCCGGCTCACTTTACGGCAATGGTTCCTCGCGTGACTGGGCAGCCAAAGGTACGATCCTGCTCGGCGTTCGCGCTGTAATTGCCGACTCGTTCGAGCGTATTCACCGCTCTAACCTCATCGGTATGGGCGTGCTTCCGCTGGAGTTCAAAGACGGCGTCACGTGGGGCTCTTTGGGCCTGACAGGCGACGAAACTGTCTCAATCGCGGACGTCGATAGCATTCGCCCGATGGACGATATTGATGTTCACGTCACCATGACCGACGGCACAAAGAAGACCTTCACTGCCAAAATCCGGATCGATACTGAAAACGAACTGGAATATTACAATAATGGCGGCATCCTACACTATGTGCTGCGGAACCTCGCCAAAGAAGACCGCGCTGCGGCGTAAACCTCTTTGAGTATGAGTTAGGAAAGCCCCGCTTCGGCGGGGCTTTTTTATGCTTTCGGTTTAAGTTTACTCGATCAAACCTTGCGGTCGCGATCCACTGTATAGCTTTTGCGTATTATTCTCATTTGCTGTTGTTATTGCGAATAACTCGCATTAAGGGCCGTCCAACATAATTCATTGGACATCTACTCATGCGTACATCAGCTCTTATTCTCACGACAATTCTGTCGCCTGCGGTCTTGATCGGGACAGCGCAGGCGCAGAGCCCGTTTGATGATGAAATCATCGTGACGGGGCAATATTTGTCGATTGATAAGGTCAATGCTGTCAAAACTCCGACACCGATTATCGACGTTCCGCAATCGCTGAGCATCATCACCGCCGATACAATCGCCGAGCAATCTTTGCTCAGCATTTCGGATATCACGCGATACACGCCGGGTGTGAATACAAGTCAGGGCGAAGGCCACCGCGATGCGATTATCATTCGCGGCAATCAGACGACGGCGGATTTCTTTCAGGACGGTTTGCGCGATGACGTACAATATTTCCGTCCGCTTTATAATCTACAGCAGGTTGAAATCCTGCGCGGTGCAAACGCACTCCTCTTCGGCCGCGGTGGTGTTGGCGGGATCATCAACCGCGTGACAAAAACACCGGACATGGCGGGTGAATTCTCAGACCTCACCGCCAGTGTTGACACATTCGGCGCCTATTACGGAGCTGTCGATATCAATCAGCCGGTGAATGATACAGTTGGTTTGCGGTTGAATGGTTTCTACGAAGGTTTGAACAATCACCGCGACTTTTATGACGGTCACCGATTCGGAATTAACCCGACGCTGTCTTTCAATGTCAGCCCGCGCACTTCCTTTGATCTGTCTTATGAATATCTAGACGATGACCGGGTCGTCGACCGGGGCGTTCCGTCACAGAACGTCAACGGCGGTCCAGATATTCCGTTAGACGGGTTTGACAACACGTTCTTTGGCTCACCCGACCAGAATAATACGACGCTTCAGGCGCATATTCTTCGTGCTCATGTCGATCACAGTTTTACCGATTCCCTGCGCGGTAACGCATCACTGCAATATGCCGATTACGATAAAGCCTATCAGAACCTCTATGCCAGCGAAGACGTAACGGTCACGAACGGGACGATTACGCAGGTCGAATTGGATGGTTATCGCGACACAACGGAACGTGACAATTTCATCGCTCAGGCTAACATGGTTGGCGAATTTAAGACGGGCTCGATTGGCCACACAGTTTTGGTTGGCGTTGAATATGCGTCGCAACATTCCGATAATGCACGCTTCGATAATGTGTTCGCCCAGAACAATGACGATCAGCTGTTCATTCCCTTCACTGACCCGCTCACCATTCCAGCGTTCGATTTCACGTCGCCTGCGCGTGACCGCAAATCCAATGTCTATGTGCTCTCGGCCTATGCGCAAAATCAGATCGCTCTGACCGAACAGTTCAAACTAGTTCTTGGCGCGCGGTTCGATAGCTTTGATATCGACGTCACAGATATTGCCGGAAACGCACAGTTTTCACGCAAGGATGAAGAAATCACGCCGCGCCTTGGCGCAATATATAAGCCCGCCGACAATGTGTCGATTTACACCAGCTATAGCGAGACTTTTACGCCGCGTTCCGGCGATCAATTCCTGAGCCTCAACCTCGACACAGCGTCCACACGCCCGCAATTCACAGAAAATCTCGAAGGCGGGGTGAAATGGGATATCCGTCCGGACTTGAGTGTGACGGCGGCGGTCTTCTCATTGAACCGTGAAGGCTTCACCTCAATCGACCCGAATGATCAGCAGCAATTGATCACAATCGATGGGTCCAAAGTGAAAGGCATCGAATTGCAACTGATCGGATCAGTGAGCGATCAATGGACGATCAATGCGGGCTATTCCTATCTTGACGGGGACGTCGAAGACCTCAATTTCACTGGGGGCGTCGTCGTGCCGGGAACATTGGATGGGAATGACCCGCGCCAAACCCCAACGCATACGCTGTCCATCTGGAATAATTACCAAGTGAACGACAAGCTCGGCCTCGGTCTCGGCGCGACCTATCAAGACAGTTATTTCGTTCGTGAGGACAATAGTGTCGAAGTGCCGGATTATGTCCGCTTTGACGCAGCCGCCTTTTATGATGTGTCCGAAACATTGCGCCTACAGCTCAATGTCGAAAACCTGTTCGATACAAGTTACTTCCCCGACGCGCATAGTAATGACAATATTTCAACGGGCGAACCGCTGAATGCGCGCTTTACAGTGCAGACGCGCTTCTAATCCTAAAGTGATGATCGGGACGAAGAAAGCCCGCTACAGGCGGGCTTTTCATGGGCTTAAAAGTCTTGACCTTACACCTGTTCAGGTTCGAGAACCTTATTAGTCTTGCCGTAGAACTCATCCATAAATAGCGTGAAAATACGGCGACCGGCGCTGACTGTATCGCCTGTTGTCTCGCCAATGGACCGCGCATGAATAGCGCGGGTAAGGGTCGGCAGAAGGCCAGATGGAACAGGCTCATAAGCCATTTTCCAGTCTGAAAAGGCGCGGTTGTCAATGTCGCCTTCATGTAGGATCCGAACATCCGTATGGCGTGGATCGCTTTGGATTTTATGGAACAAATCCATGATGACATCGGTCTCGCCCTCAATGATTTGCAGAAACTGCTTGTGATCATAACAGAGCAGACCCGTCACATTCATTTCAGCATTTTTGCGCCGCGCATGGTTAAGCAAGTCGCGCACCTCATCCGCACTCATTGGTGTGGGCGTTGCGCTACTATACACAAGTTCAAGAAGGGCGGGTTGAGGATCTGTGGTCAAATGTCGGTTCCGCTTCAGGTCGCAAATATCAGAGGGCTATAGGGGATATACGCGCTAATTCCTAAGAAGGTTTTTGAGTTTCGAGAAAAGGCTCAAAGATGACGGCCCAAATCAAAAGGACCCAATTGGGAAGACCGCGCCTGTCCTGACACGCACCAGCTCACGAAATGTTCGCAATTCCGAACAAGCGGGTTGTAACCTTGACCTATGCGGCCCCGCGCGCGGACAACGACTTCGGATCCAGACATAGGGGAGCTGTAGGGAACGACCCGGATGGGACGCCCTTCGGAAAAATCTGACAGATCAGTTTCCATAACTTTGCCATAGCGCGCGGAGCTGTGGATCACCGTGCCATAGCCTGTGGCGATGCCGACATGGTCAAATAGGCCCCGAATTCGGATCGCGAGCAAGGTTCCGGCCGGATAAATACGGGCAGCACGTTCATAAGGGTAGCGGCTCATAGAGGTGTGATAGCCGCATTTCCGCAAAACGCAAAACGCCCGGCCTTCGGGGATGAACGAGGACCGGGCGCTAAGCGTGAATCAGGGTATACAGTCTTTATGAGCGGCGTTCGCCGTTCTCGTAAAACGTCCGGCTCGTGCCTTTTTCGAAGTAGTAATAACGGTTGGTATTATCGTCATAATAGCGCGTTGTTTTGTCTAGGATCGGCGCTTGGACGGTCCCACCAACAGTCGCCTTATCTTTGTTATTGCCACGAATCGCGCCGATTACACCGCCAACGACGGCGCCAGCGGCTGCGCCTTCACCGACTTTAACATCGCCGGACACTGCGCCGACACCTGCCCCGACAGCAGCACCAGCGGCGGCACCGCCGAGCGCGTTACGCTCAACATTACCTGTTGTTGTGCAGGCTGCAAAAGACAAAGCGACAAGCGACAAAGCGCCTGTTTTAATAAGTGTTGTCATTGTAATCTCCATAGTCCCATAAGCGGGAAAGGCCCCAGAGCCCATTTGACGTATAAACGCCGGATTGGTTGAAAGGTTCCTACGCAAATATATATGAGCGCAGAATGAGCCGATAATTAAACTTCGTACGGAAACACGATTATGGTTGTAGATCCCATTCATCAGACTCTTTTGAATTTGATCCATATTGCGATCACTCCGGCGTGGGCTTTATTAATCTTTGCTCCGCGCTGGCGCTGGACGGATCGCCTTATTCATAGCGGGCTGTATCCGGTTCTGTTGGGGCTGGCCTATGCCGCGTTTATGATTTGCTCGCTCGTATTCGGTACGAATAGCGAGCCTGTTAATTTTACAACGATTGACGGCATCGCTGCGATTTTCTCGCACCCGTTTGGCGTGTTAACCGCTTGGGTTCACTATCTCGTGTTTGATCTGTTCGTGGGGATGTGGGAAGCGCGCGATGCTCGCCGGCGCGGAATGAACCACTTCGCGCTGATACCCTGCCTTTTGCTGACCTTTATGGCCGGGCCTGTGGGACTGCTGCTTTATTTTGTCCTTCGCCGCCAATGGGCAATTGAAACGGACTTAGTCGGTCAAATTAGCCACAAAGTGCCCGTGACTGGCGAAGCGCCGCCGTCACGCCGCTGAGGCTGAAATTATAGGACACTTCCGTCCCGCGTGCAGAGACGGCTTCGACCGTCATGTTTGCGCCCGCGCGCATCTGGCGGACCAAACGGCGCTCGTCCGATGTTTCAGAAATAAACGCTTCGTTTTCGGCGCCGTACATGGTCACGGCAGTAGAGCCGACACGGGCTTTAGGCGACCGCGCAGGTTTCAGGACAAATCCTGTCATTAAGGACGGCTGCTCCGTCGCCTCGCCGTTCGCCCAGTTGGACACGAGGAAGAAGATATCGCCGTGATTGACATTGGACGGCGCAAGCGTTGTTGCGCGGCTGACGGCGTAACACGTCTTGGCGCGGCCATCACCGCGCGAATAGACAGTCCAATCACTATGCCGACCCTCTAATTTCGGTGTGTTGGCAGAGGCCGACACCGGAATAAGGGCGGGCGAGAGGCTCGCGGCAATTAGGGCAGAGAGAATAAGGCGTTTCATAGGCCCTTATAGAGCGCAAACAGGCTTAATTGTCGCTTAACATTCGCGAAATTTTGCAGTGATCTTTAGCCGTTTTTGCCAATTCCTGTTGTTTTCTTGACCCCGCGTTGTCCGCGGTGCTTCTGAACAAGGGGACGCGGAGCATGGCCGCCGAATAGGATGGAGCGGTCATACAGCGTCAGGGCAGCCGCAATGCCGACGTTCAAACAAAAGGCCGTCGGGATTTTGATAATATGGGCGCAGGCGTCTTGTACGGGTTGAGACAGTGATCCTTTTTCGGGACCTAAAATATAGGCCGCATTCAGCGGATGGCGGAAACTGGGCAAAGTGACCGCATCATCCGTCAGTTCAACCCCCACCAAAACGCAGCCTTCGGGAAATCGGCCCGCATCAAAGTCAGGCCATTGGTAATAGGGCAGATGGGCGGATGATCCCGATGTGTCCGTCTGGCGCACATTTTTGTCATCAAGCTCTGAGCCGATGGTAAACGCGAAGCTCGCGCCAAACGCATGCGCCGTTCGCAAGATTACGCCCAAATTATGCGGCTTGCTCAGCCCCTCGCTGCCAATGCCAAAATAGCCGCGCATGGATCAAGCTGCTCCGGGATGCGGGCGTTCAACCAGCTTTATTGAGCGGTAGACGGCATAAATAGCGACGCATGTACTCCCGACAATAATCAGCCAGAACGGCACTGTTGGGCCGAGCGCCAAGTAGCCGAGGCCAATCAAGCCGAAGGTCGTGACATTGACGAACAGGTTGAGCAGGACAGAGCCTGCGCTCATCAGGCGCGCGCGAATAGCGGGGTCGGATCGCCGCTGCGCCATAGCCTGTAAAGGCACGACGAACATACCGCTACAGACGGATGATCCTGACAGGACCGCGATAAAGAGCGGCGCCGCAGGGTCGGACAAAAATGCGCCAACAGGGCCAAAGCCTTCCGCGCCTGTATAAGACGGTGTGGGTATCAGAACCAAGGCGAGGGTGAATAAGGCGACGCCAATAATTCCAATCGTCGAAAGGCGCACGGCTTCCGGCCCCCAGATTTTCATATTGCCGACGACCATCACGAACAGTGACCCGATAAGAATGCTGATGGTGGAACTGGCGAGCAGTACTTGCAGCGCCTGTTCATTATATCCCATCGTCTGCCCGACAAAATCCGGCAGGGTTGTGACGAACACGGTTGAAAGCCCGTAAAACCAGCTGATGCCCAAGAGAGGTCGCAGGACATCCAAATGACCGAATGCCTTTTTCAGTACGCTGATCGTGGCCGTAACGGGCTCATAATTGATTTTCAGGTCCGGCTCTGGCGCCGGGGCTGGCGGACATTGTTCTGCCGCGAGCCAGCCGAGCAAAGCCAAAGTCACAAGGATGATGGAGATCACAGTTGATCCAAGGGCGAGCACGAACAGACCAACAATGGTCGCCACCAATAGAGTCGCAAACTGAAATCCGCTCATCAGTGCATTGCCGCGGATAAGCTCTTTTTCCGTCAACCATTGAGGAAGCACGGCATTTTTAGTCGGCGAGAAGAACGCGGACTGCGCGCCCATCAGTCCCAGTGCAAGCGCGAGAATTCTGACCTCTTCAAGATAGAACCCAAGCGCCGCAATCAACATGATCACGACTTCGGCGCGCTTGACCCACCGGAAGATAATACCCCGGTCTACTTTGTCGGCAATCTGTCCGGCAATCGCGCAGAGAATTGTAAACGGTCCGGTGAAAATCAACGCTGCCACAGGAACGCGCATCCCGCTGGGCAGATCGGATAAGAAGACAACGCCGCCAAAGGTGATCAGCGCAATCAGCGCGTTTTTCAGCGCATTATCGTTGAACGTCCCTAACTGGAACAGGGTGAACAAAGGCAGGAAGCGGCGGGAGAAGGTTAGCCCGGTCTCTGGATGTCGGCTCATGAAGGGCTTTCCGTTGTCGTCTCTGGGCGCGATGTTTTTCGATCAGCCCGCGCTTGCGCCACTTTATTCAGCGCGAGCTTGCCAATGTCATCGGAGTTTAGCGCGCCGGGGTTCTCTAAATCAAGCAACTCAATTGACCGCGTCTCAATCCGCTCTTGTAGGATCGCCATAAATTCGTCTTTACCAAGGCCGGGCGGAATAGGGTCGAGGAACTCAAGTTTCGCATCGCCCGCATGTTTAACCCAATCGGTCATGTTCCAGCGCTGTCCCAGATTCGTCGCGACAGGCACAACCGGACAGCCGAAATCTTCCTGCATATGCCACACACCTTTTTTATAAGGATGGTGCGTCCCGACTTGGGAGAGGTGGCCTTCCGGATAGATCAGGATACGCCGCCCTTGTTCGCGAACGGTCTGACCCACTTCGGCCATGCGCGCGCGGGTCGCGGGTCCGCCGCAACTCTCAACCACAATGGCGTTCATCTTGGATAGAATGACTTTGATGAGCCAGAACTTCTCTAAATGATCCCCCGTCACGAAAGATAGGTCGTCAAATTGGTGAAACATAATGAGGCCATCGCCGTAAGATTGATGTTTGGCGGCGATGATCACGGGCCCGTCTGGCACGCGCTCATGGCCCGTGACCTCGACCTTGATTCCGGCGATCACCCGCATGCCCCAGCGCATGACCTTGGTGTAGCGCCGTAAGCTAGCCATCAGGAGTTTTCGCCCCGGGACGAGGCTGAAGACCACGCCGACCACCGCATAAAGCGCCGTCATCGTGTAAAAGTACAGATTGAAAAGTGTAGAGCGAACCATGGGGCGAGTTTGGCGGGCGATATCGTCCTTGTCCAGCTTTGCAAAGCGGGTGAACAGCCTCTATGCCTGTCCAAAATATAAGTTGGGGGACAGGTGATGAAAAAGATTTTGCTAGGTGTTTTGGGGCTGATCGCGCTGTTGGCCGCCTATCTTTTGCTCTGGCCCGTCCCGATTGCGCCTGCCGCTTGGTATGCGCCGTTTAATCTTGGCTATGTTGGCGCCTATACGCCTAATCGGGATTTGACAGGTCTGACCGAAATCGACCTCGCTCCGCATCACGGTCCCGAAGATATCGTCGCCTTGCCGGATGGCCGCCTTCTGACCGCCACGCAAGAAGGCTTTATCCTCACGCTTGATCCGGCCAAAGGCACGGTTGAGGTTTTGGCTGATACGGGCGGTGTGCCTTTGGGGTTAGAAATGGATCCGACAACGGGCCGCCTGATCGTTGCAGACGCTCATAAAGGCCTTGTTTCAGTAGGCCTTGATGGGTCGGTTGAAGTTTTGACTGATACAGTGGACGGCACGCCGATCCTCTATGCGGATGATCTCGACATTGCTGATGATGGCGTCATCTATTTCTCGGACGCCTCGACGAAGTTCGGCGCGGAAGCCAGCGGCTCAACAATGGCCGGTAGCTTGCTGGAATTGATGGAATCCAAAGGGACGGGCCGTTTGCTCGCCTATGATCCTGCGACGAAAGTCACGCGGGTTGTGGCTGACGGCTTTGTCTTTGCGAACGGCGTCGCGATTGCGCCGGACGGCGACATTCTTATGAACGTCACGGGCCGTTACCAAGTCTTAAAGATCAATCCGGTGACGGGCGAACACAGGGTGTTGATCGATAACCTACCCGGATTTCCCGATAATATTAACCGCGGACCAGACGGCACATATTTCGTCGGAATTGTCAGCCCGCGCTCGGAATGGCTCGACGCGAACTCCGGCAACACAATGATGCGAAAGCTCGCGATGCGGCTGCCAGCGTCCATGCGCCCGCAGGCCCAACCCTATGGCTTGATCCTACAGATTAACGCTGACGGGCAAGTGTTCCGCACGTGGCATGATCCGGACGGAACCTATGCAACACCCACAGGCGCAGTCCTTGTTGGTGACCGCCTCTATATTACATCTCTGCTATCGCCGACGTTGGGCTATCGTTCCTATCCATAATCTGGTCCAACACGCTTAACTCAATAAGGAAACTTTATGTCCGACCGCGAATATGAACTCATTGTCTATGGCAGCACAGGCTACACAGGGCGGCTTGTTGCGGAATATCTACAGGGTGAATATGGCGACGACCTGAACTGGGCGATGGCCGGCCGGTCGATGGATAAGCTAACGGCCGTGCGCGCCGAAATGGGCCTGCCGGAGAGTGTTGATCTTATTGTCGCGGATTCCTCGGACACAGACAGTCTCGCGTCCATGTGCGCGCGGACCCAAGCCGTCATTACGACCGTGGGACCGTATCAGCTTTACGGCGAACCTTTGGTCAAAGCCTGCGTCGATGCGGGTACGGATTATGTGGATTTGTCGGGCGAACCGGCGTGGATGGTCGACATGATTGACCGTTATGACGCGAAAGCCAAAGAGACGGGCGCGCGCATTGTCCATTCTTGCGGTTTTGATTCCATCCCGTTTGATATGGGTGTCTATATGTTGCAGCGCGAAGCCCGCGCCCAAAATGGCAAACCCTTTGCCCAAGTGCGGGGCCGCGTTCGTAAGATGCAAGGCACATTTTCCGGCGGCACGGCGGCGTCTTTCATGGAAACAATGAAGCGCGCGCAAAAAGAGCCGCAAATTCTGGATTGGCTCAAAAACCCTTTCTCACTGACAGATGGTTTCAATGGCCCAAAACAGCCGTCCGGTCATAAGCCGATCCATGATGAAGATTTGAACAGCTGGGCCGCGCCTTTCGTTATGGCCGCGATCAACACCAAAAATGTCCACCGCTCCAACGCGCTCATGAACCACATCTATGGTGAGGATTTCACCTATGATGAAATGGTCATGACAGGTCCGGGCGACAAAGGCGAAGCAGCAGCCAATTACGTCGCCAAGCAAGATACGTTCGGCGATAATCCACCGAAACCGGGCGAAGGCCCGACAAAGGAAGAACGCGAAGCGGGTTTCTACGAAGCGGCGTTCTACGGCGGCGAAGGCGACAATATGATGGTCTGCGTCGTGACGGGCGACAAAGACCCGGGCTATGGCTCAACATCAAAAATGATCTCAGAGGCCGCGCTCTGTCTGACCCGTGATGTCGACCGCGAAACGACAGGCGGCGGTGTCTACACGACGGCGCCCGCGATGGGCAATGCGCTCATCGAACGGTTAGAAGAGCATGCAGGCCTAACGTTTAAGATTGAAGGCTAATTGAAGCTAGAATTTCGTCCTCTTAAAGGGGAGGAAAACAGCCGCGAACGTAAGGCGTCCTCCCTACCCCGAAATTTTCACCGTATCCGGCAAACCGTTCTGAATAATCTCTACGATCCGTCCGGCGAGCGCGCGCCGAGACGTGCTGCGCCGGATAGTGAGGTTGATGTCGCGCGCGGCGCCTTCATCCTCAAGTGTGCGGTCTTGCAGTCCTAAATCCTCTGATAGACCGATCATGGCTAGGCTTGGGACGAGGGTCACGCCTTGGCCTTGCGCGACTAGGTTGATGAGCGTTTCCAGTGATGTTGCGCGTAGAGACGTTGTGTTTGCAGCCTTGGGTGACGGTTTTTCGCAAATCGCCAGCGCTTGATCGCGAAAGCAATGGCCTTCGGTCAACAGCAACACATCATCGCGGTCCACATCTGCCATGCGTAAATGCGCCAGCGACGATAGCGCGTGCCCGTCCGGAAAAACGAGCCGGAACGGTTCCGTATAAAGCGGAATGGCTTGTAATGCGTCGGTTTCGGCGGGCGTCGCAAGGATGGCGGCGTCGATCTCGCCTGTTTCCAAATCCCGGACCAGCCGCTCAGTAATATCCTCGCGGTAAATGACGGATAGGTCCGGCAAAGCGTCGCGCAGGCGGGCGACAAAGCGAGGGATCAAATAGGGCGCTACGGTCGGGATGAGGCCGAGCCGGAACTCGCCTGCATATGGGTCTTGGGAGGCTTGGGCGATCTCGCGGATCTCTGCTGCGGCCCGCATCGCGGCCTTGGCTTGCTGCGCGATGGCGCGGCCCGTGTCGGTTGCGCGCGCCCCGCCGCGGCCGCGTTCAAACAGGGTCACACCTAATTCGTCTTCCAGTTTCTTGATTTGACCGGACAGGGTTGGCTGCGAAACATGACAGGCCTGTGCCGCGCGGCCGAAATGCCCCGTTTCCATCACTGCCAGCACATATTCCAAATCCCGCAAATTCATGGCGCGCCTATCGCGGCCTGCGCCGCCAAGAGCAAGAGGCCGCATTCACTCTGACTGCGGGCCATTTAGCAGGGCGCAGTGAAATACGCCATAATTTCGTCTTTTCTTAACCATAAATAGCGAGGGTGATCCCTGATTTTACGGAGCCTTCCGCATGACCTCGACAATCTCTTTTCGCACGATCACCCTAACGGCCCTTTCGGCGTTGGTTTTATCCGCCTGCGCGACCTCGCCCAATAATCCAACCAGCGCGGATGATACGCGCATGGCGGAGCAAGCCTCGCAAGATGGGCAGTTTCAAGAATCCGAACTGGTGGGCGCGATTTCGACCCATTTGGGCGTGACCAGCGAAGCGGCGGCCAGCACGATTGAAAAACTCTTTCGGGACCGGGGTCAACCTGTCGGTTATATCACGGGCGAAGAAGGCGGCGGCGCGCTGACCATTGGCGCACGCTTTGGCAAGGGAACGCTCTGGATGAAAGACGGCTCCCGCGAAGAGCTGTTTTGGCAAGGCCCAACCATCGGATTTGATGCAGGCGCGGAAGCGGGCAAAGTGTTTACCCTTGTTTACGGCCTCGATGACGTTGACGATATTTATCGCCGCTTCCCCGGTGTTGACGGCTCCGCCTATTTGATCGGCGGTATGGCTGTGAATTATCAGCGCACAAACGGGATTACATTGGCCCCGGTTCGCACAGGGGTTGGCCTGCGGCTCGGCGCGAATGTGGGCTACACGCGCTACACGCGCAAACGCTCGCTACCATTCTAAAGTGTCGAACCTAGACGTTTTGGACGCTGCCAATCCGCCGGAGGGGTTCATACCTCACTCCCGCAAATCTCCTTTTACTGATCCGTTCGAGCCTTTATTCGCGCGGGTCGATACGGCGCAATATAGCCTCGGCACGCGTCTTCGTCCTATTCATTGCAATTCGCGAGGTCTGGTACACGGTGGGTTTATTGCCACGCTGGCCGATAATGCGATGGGGCTGTCCTGCGGTGTGGCCTTATATAATGCCGGGCGCAAAGTGCTTGGCATGGTGACGGTCAATCTATCCGTCGATTATGTTGGCCAAGCGCAAGTGGGCGATTGGCTGGAAACGGATAGCACAATTGTTAAGCTCGGCGGTTCATTAGCGTTTCTGGAAACGCGGTTGATCAGTAATGACACGGTCGTGGCGCGCGCAAATGCGACATTTAAGATCAAAACGGCTTAAAATACTGTTCAGTCAGTCCCAACCGCTTCTGAAATGCTTGCAAACCCGTCTGCTTTCAGGCGCGCGGACAGGTCATCACAAATCTCTTCGACCAATTGTGGTCCGCTAAAGACGAGCGCACTATAAAGCTGCACAGCTTTCGCGCCGGCTTTGATCTTGGCGTAAGCCTGCGCGCCGGACCCGATACCGCCAACCCCGATGAGATCGATTTTGCCGTCTGTGGCATCATGAAACTGGCTTAGCAAACGCGTTGATTTCTCAAATAATGGCTGTCCAGACAGGCCTCCAGCCTCCTCTTTCCATTGCTCTCCAATCGATGCGGGACGGTCGATCGTCGTATTGGCCACGATGATTGCATCGAGGGCATACATGCGTACTTGTTCGACAACGCGCGGAATGGCGGCGCTGTCCAAGTCCGGTGCGACTTTCAGGAAGACGGGATAATTCGTTCCGTCCGCTGCCAATTTCGCGCGGGTGACTGCGATACGTTCCAGCAGCTCGTCCATTTCGTCCGCGCCCTGTAATTTGCGCAGCCCGGGCGTGTTGGGTGAACTAATATTGATCGTGAAATAATCCGACAGACCCCACAATCGTGTCAGTCCTTCGAGATAGTCTGCGACCCGGTCCGTGCTGTCCTTATTCGCGCCAAGATTTGCTCCGACGAGGCCTGGGCGTCCTTGGCGGGCTTGAAGGCGGGTTGAAAACATGTCCAAACCTTCATTGTTAAAGCCCATCCGGTTGATGATGGCGGCATGATCCGGCAGGCGGAAGAGGCGCGGCTTAGGATTGCCCTCTTGCGGCCGCGGCGTGACCGTGCCGCATTCTACAAAGCCAAATCCGGCGCGAAGCATCGCGTCCGGTACGCTCGCGTTCTTATCAAATCCAGCGGCGAGGCCGACAGGGTTGGGAAGGGCTAAGCCGCCGACTGTGGTTTGAAGCTCTGGCCGATTAATTTCGCCCGTCTTTGGCCCCATCCCGGCTTTCAATAATCGCACCGTCGTTAAGTGCGCCGTCTCGGCGGGAAGGCGACGCAGCATCTCTGTGCCCGCGCGGTAAAAAAGGCTCATCGTTTACGTTCCCAATCGTTCTGGAAGATCATACCCGCCGTGCGCGTCCGGGTGAAGCGGCCAGTGCCGCGAAACGCTGTCTCGGCGCAGTACGCCGTAAAGGTGCGGGAACAAATCGCCATTGCGCGCCGTTTCCCACCGCACATCTTGGCCGCCGAGTTCGCTGAGCGGCGTTTCGGCTAAAATCAACGGACCCGCGCCCTTAAAATGTTTCCCCAAAGTCCCCGCAACTTGCGCGGCGGTTGAGAAATGAATGTACCCGTCGGCGTGGTCCAGCGGACTCCCTTGTGTGGTGCCGTCACGGCAAAAGGCGGTCCACTGATCCAGAGTTAGAATTTTATAGATTGAGATCTCAGGCGGCAGAGTATTTGACATACGCGCCTCTTCGCCGATGCACAGGGTCAGGGCAAGACCGCACAGGGCGCGCACAAATCTTACTCACGGACGTGTAATCACACTGCGGGGCGTGTCTCGTGCTCGCCGCCGCCCTCTCTTTCGGCTCGTATTGATTTACGAAATTGGAGGGATACTCATGCGTGGCACAATGACAGATCGATTTGGGAAAAGCCGATTAGGGCTTATCTTAGGAACCGGCGGGGCGCTGGCCGCATTGCCTGCGGCCGCAATGGCGCAAGACGCCACGGCCGTGATTGATGCGGCCAATTCCTCGGCCTATATCTTCAATACACTCCTGTTCCTGATCGGCGGCTTCCTTGTGATGTGGATGGCAGCGGGTTTCGCGATGCTCGAAGCGGGCTTTGTGCGGACCAAAAACGTGTCCATGCAGTGTTTGAAGAACATCATGCTCTACTCACTCGCGGGCCTGATGTTCTGGGCGTTCGGTTATGACGTGCTTTATGCGGGCGCGTCCGACTTCATCAATTTTGGCTCTATGTTATCGCCGGGTTATCCAATGGAACCTGTTGGGCTCATTGGCGCTGATGATGCGGCCACTGCGGCCATTCAAGGCGCGTCACTCGATACGGGTTATTCCGTCGCGTCTGATTGGTTCTTCCAAATGGTGTTCTGCGCCACAACCGCGTCTATTGTGTCCGGTACAGTGGCTGAACGTATCAAGTTTTGGCCCTTCTTTATCTTCGTGGCTGTCCTGACCGCCTTTATCTATCCCGTTGTTGCCAGCTGGGAATGGGGCGCGGGATTCCTTGATGATATGAATTTCTCAGACTTTGCGGGCTCCACATTGGTGCACAGTACGGGCGGCTGGGCCGCTCTGATGGGCGCGATCATTATCGGGCCGCGTTTGGGTAAATATGTCGGCGGTAAGGTCATTCCGATCCCAGCGTCCAATATTCCGCTCGCAACGCTCGGCATGTTCATTCTGTGGCTCGGTTGGTTCGGCTTTAACGGCGCGTCACAACTCGCCGCGGGGACAATCGGCGATGTTGCGGATGTCTCGCGTATCTTCGTTAATACGAACATGGCCGCAGCCGGGGGCGTGATTGCCGCCATCGTCTACACGCAGCTGCGTTACAAGAAAATCGACGTGACGCTCGCTATTAACGGCGCACTGGCAGGACTGGTTGCGATTACGGCTGAACCGCTTGCGCCAACTGTGGGCCTATCTGTCATCATCGGTGCTATCGGCTCGATCCTCGCCTGCTTGACTGTGCCGTTGCTTGATAAGCTGAAGATTGACGACGTTGTCGGCGCAATCCCGGTTCACCTTGTCGCGGGGATATTCGGGACATTGATCGTGCCGCTGTCCAATGACGGCGCGACTTACGGCGTTCAAGCGCTTGGCGTATTGTCCACAGCGGTCTTTGTGAGCGCGGTTTCGGCTCTGATCTGGTTTGCTCTGAAACTGACGATTGGTCTGCGCCCCTCCGAAGAAGATGAAATCATTGGCTTGGATCAAGCTGAGATCGGCGTCCCCGCCTATCCAGAGTTCGTCTCAAACTAATTTATGAAACTGCGCCCCGGATTTCATCGTGGCGCAGTTTTTCTAATCCCCTCGCGATACCCGGTCGGTGTCGCACACCTTTCCCCGCCCTGCTTTTCAGCAGAGGCGGGGTTTTTTGGTTGAAATTCTGTGCGCCCGTGTCTGATTCGGACCGCGTATGGGGTGGACCCTCCCAGATCACGCGCACAGCGCTAGGGCGTTGGGCCAGCGGACCCGGTTTATGAGGTCTGACCGGATTGGGGATGTCTCATGTTATCGAAACCAACAGTCTTTGGGCTGACCGCCGCGCTTTGTGCGCTCGCGTCGCCCGCTTTGGCGCAAGATGCTGCGCCGGCGATCAATTCTGGCGATACGGCGTGGATTTTGACCGCCACGGCGCTGGTCCTGTTTATGACGCTCCCTGGATTGGCGCTGTTTTACGGCGGTTTGGTGCGGGCTAAGAATTACCTGTCCGTTTTAATGAAAGTCCTCTCGATTGCTGCATTGGCCAGTTTGGTCTGGATCATCGCCGGGTATTCGATTGCCTTTGGCGGCGATGGAATGTGGTGGGGCGGATTGTCCAAAGCCTTCTCTAATGTCGGCACGGAGTCTGTGTCCGGCACAATTCCGGAAAATGTCTTCCTCGCGTTTCAAATGACCTTCGCCATTATTACGCCGGCCTTGATCGTCGGCGCGTTTGTCGAACGGGTGAAATTCCTGCCGGTCATGATTTTCACCGTGCTTTGGATCTTATTTGTCTATGCGCCTGTCGCGCACTGGATTTGGGGCGGCGGATATTTAGCGCAAACCTTCGGCACGGTAGATTTTGCAGGCGGATTGGTCGTCCATGCGACGGCGGGTGTCTCGGCCCTGATTTATGTCGCTTTGCTCGGCCCGCGGAAAGGTTTCCCAGCAGATTTAGCGGTGCCGCATCGTCCCGGCATGGTGATGATCGGCGCATCAATGCTCTGGGTCGGTTGGTTCGGCTTTAATGGCGGATCGCAACTGGCGGCGGACGGCGGCGCTGGCATGGCCCTCCTCGTGACTCATATCGCAGCCTCCACGGCAACCCTCGTCTGGATAGGCCTCGAGGCGATGCAATCGCGCAAACCTACACTGGTCGGCGCAGCGACTGGCACGATCGCAGGCCTCGCCACGGTCACGCCAGCGGCAGGCGTGCTTGGCCCTGGCGGCGCGATCCTGATGGGTCTTGCGGGTGGTCTGGTCTGTTACGGCGCGGTCAATTTGATCCGTGTCCGGATGAAATTCGATGACAGCTTGGATGTGTTCGCAGTGCACGGCGTTGGCGGCATGCTCGGTATTTTGCTCTTGCCATTCCTATCGGCGGCAGTTCTTGGCGGAACGGGCGATGGTAACTTTATGGACCAGTTGATGAGCTTGTTGATCGTGGTCGGTTGGACGACTGTGGCGACAACGATTATTCTGCTTCTGTTGAAAGTGACTTTGGGTCTGCGCGTGACCGAAGAACAGGAATATGAAGGGCTGGACACCAGCCTGCACGGTGAAAGTGCCTATAATTAATTGATACGCGCGCCATTGAACTGATAATGAGAGGGCGCGAGAGTGCCCTTTTTCATGGGCGCATGATAGCGAGGTAAACCCATGGCCCGATTGAATAATAAGCGCGCGATTATCACGGGCGCGGCGCGCGGCATCGGCGAAGGCATTGCGCGCGCTTTTATCAATGAAGGCGCAAATGTTGTCGTGACGGATGTCGACACTCAATTGGGCGAGGCATTAGCCCAAGGCATCGGCGCGGAGTTCTTTAAACTGGATGTGCAATTGGAATCCGATTGGGACGCGTTAGCGGCGCACTATCCACAGACCGACATTCTCGTGAATAATGCAGGCGTGACAGGCTTCGAAAACAGTGTCGGTCCGCATGATCCAGAAAATGCCTCGCTGTCTGATTGGCGCGCCGTGCATACGGTCAATACGGACGGCACATTTTTAGGTTGCCGCTACGCCATCCGCGCGATGCGTGACGCAAGCGCCGGATCGATCATCAATATTTCGTCTCGTTCTGGTTTGGTCGGCATTCCGGGCGCGGCGGCCTATGCGGCGTCCAAAGCGGCGATCCGTAATCATAGCAAAACTGTTGCACTTTACTGCGCGCAACAAGGTCTCGACATTCGCTGCAACTCGGTTCACCCGGCCGCCATTCTAACTCCGATGTGGGAGCCGATGTTGGGCGAAGGCGCTGCGCGGGAGACGACAATGGCCGCGCTGGTCAAGGACACGCCGATGCAGCGGTTTGGAACGGTCGATGAAGTCGCGGCGCTTTGCGTGCTGCTCGGCTCTGACGAAGCGCAATATATTACGGGCGCGGAAATGACGATTGATGGCGGATTGCTCGCAGGGTCGGCGGCCTCGCCAGGATAGGTAATTGTCCCCAATTCCACCGTTAGCGCGACTTGACCACATAGGCATATCTTCCTAACAATCTGAACTATGTTCTCTCACCACGATATTTGGAGCGCGCTGGACCGTCTCGCGGATCGTCTGTCTAGCAGCCCATCTGGTCTCGCCCGTCAAGCGGGTCTTGATCCAACAACTTTCAATAAATCCAAACGTCAAAGCCCGTCAGGTAAGGACCGCTGGCCGTCAACGGAAAGCCTCTCGAAAGTACTGGCGACCGTTGAAATGTCGTTTGAGGATTTCGCGCGCTTTGCAGACGGTTCTCATGCGTTCGGCCCGAGCGTCCCGCTGATCGGTCACGCGCAAGCGGGCGATAGTGGTTTCTTTGATGATAGCGGCTTTCCCGTTGGCGGCGGCTGGGAAGATGTGCGGATTCCGGGTGTGAAATCGCCGGGCACCTATTGCTTACAAATCGCAGGCGACAGCATGTCGCCTGTTATGCGCGCGGGTGACCGCGTCGTGGTCAGCCCCAATGAATCCGTTCGCCGAGGGGACCGCGTCGTCGTTAAAACGGTTGAAGGCGAAGTGATGGCCAAAGAGCTGCACCGCATGAGCGAGACGCAGATTGAGCTGATTTCTGTAAATCCTGAGTATGACGACCGGATTATTCCGCGCGCTAAAGTTGCGTGGATTGCCCGAATTGTTTGGATTGGCACTTAACTCGGCCGATGCTGCGTTAGCCACCCCGCCAAATCATCCGTCATCGCATCAACCCAGTCGGCTTCGCGTTCTGTTCCTGACACGCGGGTTACTTTTGGCTTGCGGCTCCATGCGGGCTCTTCCCCAACCAACACAGTCGCCATGCCCATCTGCTTGGGCACTTCCAAATTCCGGAGCGTATCTTCGAAAAAGATCGACGTTGTGGGATCAACGTCAAACACATTATTAAACGTCTCATAGGCGCTGCGTTTCGGCTTGGGCTTATAATGCGCATCTTCAATCGCGAAACCGCCGTCGAATAGATCGTGCAAATTCAAATGACGCGTGACGTTGCGAATGTGACCGCGTGAGCCGTTGGTAAAAATAAGTTTGCGTCCGGGAAGGTTTTGGATCGCGGTCCGGAGTTCCGGTTGCGGGGTCAGAACGCTGAGGTCGACATCATGAACATAGTCGAGGAATTCCGCCGGGTCCATGCCGTGAATATCCATCAGGCCCGACAGGGTCGCGCCATAATCATGGAAATATTCCTCTTGTAACTCACGCGCATGATCGGGCTGCAGCGCAAGGTGACGGGAGATGAAGGTCGTCATCTTTTCCCCAATATCGGCGAAAAAACTCACATCCGCGCGGTACAGCGTATTATCGAGATCAAAGATCCAAGTGCGGATAGAGGACAGGTCCATAAGGTTCTTACACGCAGCGCGAACCCAGGCGGTTCAGCGGCGCAGTCCGCCCAGCGTTTGTTCAGAGAAATCAGCGTCGGAGAGACGCATTCGCGCGCCTTTCTCTTCCGTCGGAACAGGCCGGAACGACGCCACAGCGTAGCCTTGCTCGATACACATATCATTGCCAAGCGCATCGAACTTGGATTCTGCGATACAAAATTGCGCCGGCGTTGTGGCCACGGTGCGAAGGCGTTTATCCGTTCCGTCTTCGCTTTCCTGAACGGCGTAAACATGAGCTTCTGTGCCAACGAGCGGGATATCCAGCGGCCGTGTGCATTCTTCTGGCGCCGCGCGCCACCACCCGCGGGACCGCCATTTGCCGTCTTCGCGTGTGGCAACCGCCGCCCAAATAGCGGCGCTGCTTTGGTTGCAAACTTCGAGGCCGACAGAATTTTGCGCGGATTGCGCGGCGGCGATCAGCGCCCGCATGAGAGGCTCATCCGTAACAGTCGCTTCCAGATCGTGGTCGCGCCTGAAAGACCGAAGCAGCCGCGAGGTCTTGCGCCCCGGAAGCCCATCAATGCGCGTAATCGCGTAGCCTGCATCGCGCAGCAGACGCTGCTGGGCGGCAACGACGGATTTGGTGCGCCCAAATTCTGTCGGCTCGACTAAAGTCGTCACGGGTTCGCCGGGGCGCACAGCGAAGAAGTTACGTTCAGTCTTATTGGACAGGCGGCAATCTTCTGTCGCATTTGATGTGAAGTCCGTGTCCTCATCGACGCACAGAGGTGTCGTCCCCTTCCATTCGCGTACGCCGCCTTGGTGGGCATCAATACTTTCGGCAAAGAGGAAACGCGGACCGCTGGCAGGCGTTGTAATGGCAATACAAGAGCCGGGAAGAACTTCATTCCATCCTTTTGCGGCCATGCCGCCGCCGCGTAAAAAGGCGCTGGCGGTTCGCAGCACATAGGAGGTTTCGTTGCAGATCTGCCAGGTTGCTGTTGGTCCAACGAGCGTGGGATCGGCGGGAATAGGCGTGACTTCGTCTTGCGCCCATGCGGCGCTGACGAAAGAGAGTGATACAAGGGCTGCGAGAGCGCTACGCATGAATGAGCGTCCCCGCGCCTTCATCCGTGAAGAGCTCGACAATCAGTCCATGCGCGCGGCGTCCATCCAGAATGACCACGGCTTCAACCCCGCCCGCGACAGCGTCCATGGCGGTACTAAGTTTCGGGATCATGCCGCCTTGCGCGGTGCCGTCATCGATTAAGCCTTGGACGTCTTGCTGTGATAAGTCGGTGAGCAAGCGTTTCTGTTTATCCATCACCCCTTCGACGTCTGTCATCAACATAAGCCGCGTCGCGCCGAGCGCGGACGCGATGGTCCCTGCCGCCGTGTCTGCATTGATATTATAGCCGTCGCCAGTCTCGTCGGCGGAAATGGGCGAGACGACCGGGATAAACCCGGCATCGTTTAAGGTTGTGAGGACGCGCGTTTCTGTGGCGACAGGCACACCTGTAAACCCAAGGCCTTCGGCTTTTGGTGCAGCGGTGATGAGGCGCGCATCGCGGCCTGAAATGCCAACCGCGCGTCCACCTGCGCAATTAATGGCCGAGACAATGGCCTTATTGATCGCGCCGGACAGAACCATTTCGGCCACGCCGACGGTTTCCATGTCAGAGACGCGAAGGCCGTCTTTGAATTCAGTTTTGATGTCGAGCCGCGTGAGCATGGAGCCGATTTGCGGACCGCCGCCATGAACGACAACAGGGCGAACGCCGACTTGTGCGAGCAGGACAATGTCCTTGGCAAATTCCGCCATGAGCTCCGGCGTGCTCATCGCGTGACCGCCAAATTTAACGACAATCGTTGCGCCCGCGTGGCGTTGAATAAAGGGCAGAGCGCGCGACAGGGTTTCGGCAGACATCCAGCCGCCCTCATTCTTGCGGCGATTGCTGGATGTATCGTCAGTCGCGGTCATAGGCGTGTTTATAGAGCCTGCTCGGATAAGGCCAAGGTCGCAATCTCAGCCCTTAACTCGACGATTCCGAGGTTTTTTTCAGAGCTGGTTACGGCCACAAAAGGAAAGGCTGCGGGGCGCTTGGCGATTGCTGCCAGTGTTGCCGTCTGCGCGCGCGTCAGTTGCCCTTTCTTGATCTTATCAGATTTGGTCAAAACGACTTGATAGGTCACCGCGGTCTCATCCAGCATGTCCATCAACTCCAAATCGACGTCTTTGAGGCCGTGGCGGCTATCAATCAGAATAAAAATACGCCGCAAGGTCGCGCGTCCACGCAAAAACTCCCGGGTCAGTTTGGTCCAAGCCGCGACCTTATATTTCGGAGCCTTGGCATAACCATAGCCCGGAAGGTCGACGACATAGAGGCGGTCTTGGGCAGAGAAATAGTTCAGCTCTTGCGTCCGGCCCGGCGTGTTCGATGCGCGCGCCAATCCGTGATGGTTTGTTAGCGCATTGATCAGCGTTGATTTGCCGACATTGGACCGTCCGGCGAAACAGATTTCTGGTGGTCCCATAGGCGGGAGCGTATCCAGCGAAACGCAAGATTTCATAAAGGTGACGGGCCGTTCAAATAACAGCCGACCCGCTTCCTTTTGGTCACGCGAATATTCGATATCGGTGCTGACAGGTTTTGAGCTAACGGAGTCCACGATTTACTCGATTGTTTCTACAGGATCAGGCTTGCCCGTGATCTTGCGGAAGAATGCATCAATCGGCGTATCCACATTGTTCTTCTTGGTGATGTACCATTGCTGCAGGAAGGACAGAACGTTGTTCCAACACCAGTAAAGCAGTAAGCCTGTCGGGAAGCTGGCAAGGATGAACATGAAGAGCCATGGCATCAATTTGAAGATTTTCGCCTGCGTTGGATCACCCGTTGGCGGGGTTAGCATATACATCAGGCTCATCGTCACGCCGTAAAGAATGGCGAGCGGACCAAGCGCGATGAAGGAGAGGAAGTTCTCCGGACGCGGGTTATTCGGCAAGAAACCAAAACCGTTCAGGATTGAAATCGGCTCCGCCGCAGATAGATCAGTAATCCATGCCACAAATGGCTCATGGCGGAGGTCGATGTCAATAAACACGGCTTTATAGAGCGCGAAGAAGACAAAGATCGTCGGAATGATTGGCAAGCACCCCGCCGCCGGATTGACGCCTTCTTTCTTGTAAAGACCCATCATTTCTTTTTGCAATTTCACGCGATCATCTTTGTAACGCTCTTGCATTTTCTTGACTTCAGGCATGACCTTTTTCATCTTCGCCTGGCTGGTGTACTGTTTGTTGAACAGCGGGAACATGAGCAGTTTGATGAAGAACGTCAGCGCAAGAATGCCGAGGCCGTAATTGCCGAGCAATTGTCCGAGCTTGGACAGTGCCCACATGATGGGACGAACAAGCAAGCCCATCGCGCCCCAATCAATGGCGCGGCTCATGCCGATAATGCCTAGATCTTCCTCATAAGTTTCCAGCACGTCGCGCTCTTTCGCGCCTGCATAGAGATAGCCTGTAGATTCAACCGTCACGCCCGGCGTGATGGTCATGGCGTCAGCGGTGTAAACTGCGTCCCACACATCCTGCCCGTCAATGAGTGAGTGGCTGAAATCAACCGTTGTACGGCCATCTTGCGGGGCAATGGCGGCGTGTAGCCAATATTTATCGGTCATCCCCGTCCAACCCGCTTGGCCAACATCGGACCAGTCATCCTTGACGGTTTTTTTGTAGGTTTGGTCGTGATAGCTATCATCTAGGACGGAAATCGGCCCTTCTTGAATAATAAAGAAGTTGGTGAGCCCTTCCGGCATTGTAATTGTTCGGGCCACACCGCGGCGGTTCAAAGTCACGGGCTGCGCGCCATTATTGGTGAGCTGATCGGTCGCTGTAATCAGGAAGTGATCATCCACATTGAGCGTTCGCGTAATATCAACGCCGCCAATTTGCGTTTGCAACACAACCGGTGTGGACGGGGTCAATGTTGTGCCGGACACGACATCCCAGGCCGTATTCAAACCCAGCGTATCGCCAGCGACACCCGGCATGGTCCAGTTATCCGCCACAAGCGCGCCGCGTTCACCGCCAGCAGGCGAGAGAAGTTCGACTTGGCCGTCAGTTGGGTCGAGCGTTTTGTCATAATTATTGAGCGTGATGTCATCGAGGCGTGAGCCTGTGGTGAGCAGGCTACCGCGAATGCCGGGCGCGTCGATTTGGATGCGTGATCCGGCTGCGACAAGAACTTCGCGGGCTTGGATTTGCACTTCAGGCGCGGCGGGGGCGATGGATACGGCGCGTTCAGCAGCCAGTCGGGCCATTTCGCGCTCTGCATCGGCTTTGGCCGCTTCTTGTGTCGGGAGGACGAAAAAGAACCAATAGGCCATGAACACGAAGGCAGAGAGGCCCATGGCAAGGATGAATCTACGCTGGTCGTCCATAATACTAGGCTCGAAGCTGAAGTCAGATGGCCCCGGCCCGTTTGGCGGGCTGGGATGAAACACCGGACTGGGTCCGGCGATGGGCAGGGTGTTTGGCCAGGCTTTGCCCCGGACCGGGTAGGGAATGCAAGGCCCGCGTCGCGTCTTCGATCAATCGATCCCAGTCACGTGCCGCCGTCTTATCACGCGCAATCAGGACATAATCCTGACCTTCGCGCCCCAAAGCGGGCAAAAGCTGGCGCGCGACATGTCGAAGGCGGCGTTTCGCGCGGTTGCGGACCACCGCATTGCCGATGCGTTTTGTGGCCGTCACCCCAAAACGAATGTCATTAGATGCGGACATATCGGGGTTTTCGCGGGTTTGAATGACAATTGCGCCGCGCGCGGCATAGTCACCCTCCCGCACATACAAAAACTCGGAACGCTTTCGCAGCGTCCCGAGCTTGACTGTCTGTGATGGGGTCATGGGCGACCGCCCTGACTTAAAAGTTTACGCGGAAAGAACCTTGCGGCCTTTTGCGCGGCGACGGGCCAAAACCTTACGGCCATTCTTTGTGGCCATACGGGCACGGAAACCGTGGCGACGGGCACGAACAAGGTTGGACGGCTGAAAAGTACGTTTCATTGGGCTACTCTAGAAAAGAAGGCTAACGCGGTCGAAAGCCTGTCGAAATTACAGACGCGGCCATTATGAGCCATAAGGGGTGAAGTCAAGCCGTGCGTTCAGGGTGAGTGTGCCAAAAACCTAGCTCAAACAGCCTCAAAATTCTTGAACACAGGCTCGTGAGCGAATTGTGTGAAGCTATCTATAAGATCATAGGTTAGTTAAGGGTCATAATTGAAGGAATTTTAGCCTTATGCTTCGAACTTTACTCATGAGCGCGGTTTTTGCCGCGACTATGCCAGCCTTTACGGCATTCGCATCCGAGACGGAGACCGCCGCCATGTCTGAGCAAGATAGCCCTAGCGCGGCCTATAGCGGCGTGCTCGCGCGCAACCTCACAGCTGGCGCAGATGGTGTGATGTTGTTTGATTATGCGGCGGCTAAAGCTAGCGGCGATCACGATGTCATCAAAGCTTTCATCGCGGAACAAACGGCCTTGACCCCGTCTACCATGAATGCCGCCGAGGCGACCGCCTATTGGGCGAACCTTTATAATGCCGTGACGTTGGATGTGGTGCTGGACGATTATCCGATTAAATCGATCCGAAGCCTTGGATCATTTAGCACAGGCCCGTGGAAACGCGATGTCGTAACCGTCGAAGGCGATGTGCTCAGCCTCGATAATATTGAACATGATATTCTGCGCGTCGATTTTGCCACGCCTTACATTCATTACATGGTCAATTGCGCGTCATTCGGGTGTCCGAATTTGCGCAATGAGCTTTGGACGGCCGAGGGGCTGGACGCAGATCAGCGTGATGCCGCGAGCGCCTTCATTAATTCAGATCGCGGCGTCATGATCCGCCGAGATGGCCGGATCGCTGTGTCGAAAATCTATAATTGGTTCTCAGAAGATTTTGGCGACACGCAAGATGACCTCCGCGCGCATTTGGCAGAGCATGCGACAGGCGCGCGTCTAGAGGCCTTAAATGGCGGCGCGAAGTTCAAGGGAAGTCACTATAATTGGGACTTGAACCAGCCTAACTAAATAGAATTCAACGTGTCATTTGGGCTCATGCGGGAGCACCGCAGAGCCGGATGACAGATGAGAGACAACCCAATGACTGATACCTCAATTGATGGTCCTGACAAGGATGCACCAAAGCCGTTGTGGAAGCGGTTGCTTCCGCTTGGGCTTATCGCTGCGGCCCTCGCCGCCTTTTTCGCGCTGGGCGGACCGGACTATGTGTCGATGGACAGTTTGCGGGATAACCGTGAATTTCTCTCAGGCCTTGTTGCAGACAATATCGTGCTGGTGATGCTCGGTTTTATCGCCACCTATGCGGTGCTTGTGGCGATTAGTTTTCCAGGCGCGGGTTTTCTTTCGATCTTCGGCGGCTTCTTGTTCGGCACGCTAACGGGCGGGTTTGCAAATGTGATCGGCGCGACGATTGGCGCGACCTTGATCTTCCTCGCCGCGCGCTATGCATTTGGTGACGCGCTGTCGAAAAAAGCGGGGCCCTATATGCAGAAATTTGAAAAGGGTCTGAAAGAGAACGAACTATCTTACCTCTTTATTCTTCGCCTTATTCCGGCGTTTCCGTTCTTTATCGTCAACATTGTTCCGGCGCTGTTTGATGTGAAAATCCGTAATTATATGCTTTCGACCTTTTTTGGCATTATCCCTGGGGCGCTGGTTTACGCCAGCGTCGGCAAAGGCGTTGGGGCTATTTTTGATACTGGCGAAGATGTTCCTCTAAGTGGTTTGATGCTGCAACCGGCCGTGATTTTACCGATCCTCGGTCTGATTGCTCTGTCGCTTCTTCCGATCATTTATAAGAAAATCAAAGGCTCTCCAGCCGAGGTCACGTCATGAGCAAAACCGTCCACGAAGTCGATCTTTGCGTCATTGGCGCAGGCTCTGCGGGTCTATCCGTCGCTTATGGCGCGTCGCATCTGGGACGTTCGGTTGTCTTGTTCGAACGTGAAAACATGGGCGGCGATTGCCTCAATACGGGCTGCGTTCCGTCTAAAGCGCTGATCAAGGCCGCGAAAGTGGCGCATGACCGTCGCCACGGCAGTGAATATGGAATTGCGCCGTCCGAACCCGAGATCGATTTTCAAGCGGTTAAAGCGCACATCCAAGGCGTGATTGATCAAATCGCGCCTGTGGATTCGGTCGAACGCTATGAAGGCTTTGGCGTGAACGTCATTACTGAAGATGCGCGATTTGAAGACAAAAATACGGTTGTGTCAGATAATCATATTGTGCGGGCCAAACGGATTATCGTCGCTGCCGGTTCCCGCGCCTCCGCGCCGCCTATTCCGGGTCTGGCTGACGTGCCTTACCTGACCAATGAAACAATCTTTCAGGTGCCCACCCTGCCAAAACATTTGCTGATCATCGGCTCCGGCCCGATTGGTTTGGAAATGGGGCAGAGCTTCCGTCGTCTAGGGTCGAAAGTCACCATCGTGGATATTGCGGAGCCGCTCGGACGGTCCGATCCGGATCATGCAAAAATTCTCATTGATGCGCTGAAATCCGAAGGCGTCAATTTCCGTGCGCCCGCAAAGACTAAACTGATTTCAAAAACGGCGCGAACCATCAAGATCGAATTTGAAGACGGTGAAACCCTGTCTGGGTCGCACTTACTGGTCGCGGCAGGCCGCGCGCCCAATGTTGATACGCTCGACCTTGAAAAAGGCGGCGTTAAGTTTGACCGCCGCGGCATCGATACGGACGAAGCACTCCGCACGTCCAACCCGCGTGTTTACGCGGCGGGCGACATTGCGGCGGGAAAAGGGGGGCTGACTCACGCTGCGGGCCATCATGCTGGCGCGCTGATTAAAAATCTCTATTTTATGCCGCCAGGATTGGGCGCAAAATTCGCCAAAGCCACGACGAACCGTATGCCAGCCGTCATCTATACGCAGCCGGAACTCGGCAATATTGGCGCGGGTCATGACGAGGCTGCCAAAGTCCTTCACTTCGATTTCGAAGAAAATGACCGCTCTATTGCTGAGCGTGATACCGTCGGCGGTGTGAAACTGTATTTGGATGGCCGCTCCAAGATTATTGGCGCGTCTTGTGTCGGTTCCCAAGCGGGCGAAGTCATCAATACGATTAGCCTTGCCATGGCGGGCGGTCTGAAACTGAGTCAGATTTCAGGCATGATTTCGCCTTATCCAACCCGCACAGAAGTCGTAAAACGCGCCGCGTCGAGTCATTTCACAGAGGCGATTTTTGGACCAAAGGCGCAATGGTTGTCAGGGTTCTGGACGAAGTTCCAGAAGTAGACCCACGCTGCACATCGTGCGTCTTTCCTTCCGCTTAAAGAGAGGGAAAGACTTTCATTTTCTTTAGTTTTCCAATCATCTGCTAACGCGACAAAAGTTTAATGCCCATCTGCGGATCTGCGCGCTATAGCTTGCCTATGTCCGCTCCTGCGTCACGACCTGTTTTATCTTATGCCTTCGCCCGGCAACACGGCGTGATCGCTGTGCCGCGCGCGGATGGCGGCGTTTTACTGGCTCACAAAGCGCAAACATCCCGCGATGCTTTGATCGAAGCGCGCCGCGTGGTCGGGCATTCTGTTTCGCGTGAAACACTATCGCCCGAAGCGTTTGAACATCAATTGTCTGGCCTTTATGCTCAAGCGGACTTGGCCGGTGCGTCCGAAGATGCGCTCGGCGCGCCGCAGGATTTAACGGCCTTGGCGGACGGTCTCCCGCGGACATCGGACTTGCTGGATAGCTCGGACGACGCGCCAATTATCCGGTTGATTAACGGCATCCTCCAAGAAGCCATCCGGTCACGCGCATCCGACATCCATATCGAACCCTATGAAGAACGGCTTGCTGTGCGCTTGCGGATCGACGGAACTTTGTCCGAAGCCCTGTCTCTGCCCGCTCGTCTTGCTCCCGCTCTAACTAGCCGCGTCAAAGTCATGAGCCGCCTCGATATTGCCCAAAAACGCATCCCGCAGGATGGGCGTTTTTCGCTCAATTTGGGCGAACGCGCGATTGATCTGCGGGTGTCGACCTTGCCGTCGCGTCACGGCGAACGGGTCGTGATGCGGATTTTGGAAAAAGATACGCAGCGTATGGCGCTCGAAGAGCTGGGCATGGGCAAAGAGGTGCAGGAAACTTTCGCGGCGTCGCTTGCGCGGCCGAACGGGATCATTCTTGTCACGGGTCCAACCGGATCGGGCAAAACGACCTCGCTATATGCCGCCTTGTCACGCCTTAATGATGGATCGCGCAATATTTTGACGGTCGAAGACCCGGTTGAATATGCGCTCGACGGCATCGGCCAGACGCAGGTTAACAACGCTGTCGGGATGAGTTTTGCCGCAGGCTTGCGCGCGATTTTGCGGCAAGATCCGGATGTGGTGATGGTCGGCGAAATTCGCGATCCGGAAACGGCAGAAATTGCGGTGCAAGCGTCTCTCACGGGACACCTCGTGCTCTCCACCGTTCACACCAATAGTGCCATCGCGTCAGTGGCCCGCCTTCGTGACATGGGCGTGGAGCCGTTTTTGCTGTCCTCAACACTCACGGCGCTCGTCGCGCAGCGGCTTGTCCGCCGCCTCTGTGATGACTGTAAATCGCCCTACACGCCGAGCGCTGCGGAGATTGCTGAGCTGGGCCTCACGCTCAAAAAACCGACTTTTTATAAACCCATCGGTTGTCCGAAGTGCTCCAGTGTCGGCTATTCCGGACGGCTCGGGATTTATGAAATCGTGCCAATGGACGAAACGTTGCGTGGGATGATCCATGCAGGCGCGACGGAAAGCGCCATGGCCGCTCATGCCTTCAAAACGCGTCAAACCCTGCTCGGTGACGGCGCGGAAACGGTTGCTGCGGGCCTCACCAGTTCGGACGAAGTGCTGCGTGTTTGCCGTTCGGACGAGGTATGAGCGATAGTTCTCTATGTTATTCCCTCTCCCTTGAGGGAGAGGGTGCCCGCCAAATTATTTGGGGGGCGGGTGAGGGTTTACTGAACTGGCTTGGGTTAACCCTCATCCGAGGCTTCGCCCCACCTTCTCCCTTAAGGGAGAAGAAAGTAGCTCTTCCTGCAGAGTTGACTGCCTAATGGACGCCTTTGATTACGCAGCGCTCGACGCTTCTGGCACGCGCCGCAAAGGCACGCTCATGGCGACCTCTGCGCGAGCCGCGCGAGATCAACTCCGTGCGCGTAGGCTCACGCCCGTTGAGATCAAACCGTCGCGACAAAAAACCAAAAGCGGCGACGCAGAGACAAAACCGAACGGCGGACGGATCAAACGCGCGCACATTACCCGGGCTTCGCGGCAACTCGCGATCTTGATTTCTGCGTCAACGCCTGTCGAAGAAGCCTTGCGCATCACCGCACTTCAGTTTGAAAAATCACGGTTGCGCGGTGTTTTGCTCGACGCGCGAAGCCAAGTCATGGAAGGCGCGCGCCTATCGGAAGCCTTGGCGCGCCATCCGGAAGTGTTTGACTCGCTATTCACCGCGATGGTCGCGGCGGGCGAAACGGCGGGGCAACTTGGCCCCGTACTGGAACGCCGTGCCGATGATATGGAAGCCGCCGACGCGATCCGGCGCAAAATTATGGGCGCAACGGTCTATCCAATCCTGCTGCTTGCGATTGCCCTCATTGTCACCGTGATCCTTTTGACCCTCGTCGTTCCTAAAGTCGCAGAGCAGTTCACCATATTAGGAGAAACCCTGCCGCCTCTCACGCGCGGCACAATTGCGGCGTCAGAGTTCCTGCAGACCAATTGGTGGGTGATTTTGGCCTTTATTGGCGGAGCATACGGGCTCTTCTCATTCTGGAAACGCTCGGTCACAGGCCGCCGTCAATGGGACGCGGCGAAACTGCGTCTGCCCATCATCGGACGCATTATCCGCAATCTCGAAGCGGCCCGGTTTTCGCGCACGATTGCGGGGTTAATTTCAGCCGGAACGCCCGCCCTGACCGCCATGGAAACGGCGCGGCACACGCTGCGCAATGTTGTGATGCGCAGCGCCGTCTCGGACGCCACGCTCCGCGTACGCGAAGGCTCTCCGATCAGCGCGGCATTGAAACAAACGGGCGTCTTCCCGCCGCTCGTCGTGCAAATGGTGCTCGGCGGCGAGGCGTCCGGAAAAACTGGACCCATGTTTGCCAAATCGGCGGATTATCTCGAAGGTGAATTTGAAGCGGCGACGCAAATCTTTCTCAGTCTGCTGGAACCGCTCATCATTATCGTGATTGGTGGGATCGTACTGCTGATTGCCGCTGCGATCTTCCTGCCAATCTTGCAACTTAATACGCTCAGTTTTTAGGACCTCGTTATGATCGAAACTAACAATGACACCGCCGCACGGCCTGCGAACGATGCTGGTTTCACGCTAACCGAAGTTCTCGTCACGATGGCGATCATCGGCTTGCTCGCCACAGGCGTTGTGCTGGCGGTGTTGCCGCGCCTTGGTGATGCGTCTATTACTAAAGCGCGAGCCGATATTGCGTCCTATGAGACCGCGCTTGAATTTTACCGTCTCGATCATTTCCGGTACCCGAGTGAGCAGGACGGGCTGCAGGCTTTGGTCGAAGCCCCGTCTAGCGTGGACGCGGCGAAATATCCGGACGAAGGCTATGTGCAACAGCTGCGCGACGATCCATGGGGCAACCCTTATGTTTACCGCAATCCCGGTGAAAATAGCCCGTTTGATCTGCTGAGCTACGGCGCGGATGGCCAAGAAGGCGGGGAAGGGCCCGATGCGGACGTCACCAACGCGCAATAGGCACGCCATTTGTACAGATTGCGATGCAGGCTTCTCGCTCGTTGAGCTGCTGGCGGTCCTTGCGATTCTGTCGCTAATGGTCGGCGCTGTGGTGTTCAACCTGCCTAAACCGCGCAGCGACACGGACCGCGTGAGCGCGTCTATGGCGGCGCAGGTGTCGCGGTTTCTGGATGACGGGGCGGTGGCGGGCGATATGCGCGCGCTTGGCGTAAACGTCGATGCCCTCGTGCTATTTCGCCATGATGGGCGGGAATGGTTGCGCGCCGCGGATTTGCCTTGGCCAGACGATGCGCGCGTGATTTTGGATCAAGGCGACACGCGCATTGAGTTGCCGGATGAGGCGGTGCCGACGCTTCTCTTTGAACCCTATGGATCCGTTCCTGATTTCACCCTGACCTTTGGCGCGCGCGAGGCGCAATATATTCTGACGGCGAATGATCGTGGGCAGATCGAGCGGACGGTCGAGCGATGAAGCGGGCCCGTGGCGATGCAGGATTCACCTTGGTCGAGGTGCTGGTCAGCCTTGCGATTTTCAGCCTCGCTATCGTCGGCCTCAACCGCGCAGCAACGCTCGCGGTGTCTGGAACAGCAAACTTGCAAACGCGCACTCATGCAGGGTTTGTTGCGGATAACGCCGTGGTGCTCACGCGCATCGCGCCGTTGGCGTTAGAAATTGGCCGGACAGAGGTTAGCTCTGGCGGGATGGATTTTGACGTGGTGACGGAAACCAGCCCTACAGAACAGGCGGGCTTTTACGAAATTACGGTGCAGGTTTTTGAGCGGGATAAGCAGCGAATTTTGACGGATCGCCGCGCCTTTCGTTATGAAACCCCAACACGTATCATCATCAATTCTACGGGTGATGAATGAGCGCGGTGTCACACAACACAAACGAATCTGGCTTCACCCTCGTCGAAGTCCTAATTTCCATGTTTATCTTCTCGCTCATTAGTATTGGCGCGTTGATCGCGCTGACGGCGACCCTGGATGCGCGTGAACGGTCCGAGGCTAAGATCGAACAGATCGAACAGCTTGCCGCGGCGCGGCGGATTATGGCGGATGATTTCGCGGCGATGACGCTGCGCCAGAACCGCGATGGTTTGGGCGGGTTCATCGATTTATCGCGTGAAGCTGCCCGCACGGATGGGTTTGAGCTGACCCGCCGCGCGCGGCCCAATCCGGACGGATTCTTTGCGCGTGGTGATTTGCTGCGTGTTTCGTGGCGAGTTGAGAGTGGGCAGTTGATCCGCTCATTTCTCCCGCACGAAAACCCGGCCTATGTTGAACCGCCGATTGACCGGGTCGTGTTGGACGGCGTAGTTTCCATGACGGTGGAGCCAGCCCAAGAAAGCGGGGGTATAAGAAGTATTCAGGCGCTTTTGTCGGCGACAACGCGGTCGCAAAGCGCAGGACGAACATTTTCTCCTGATGCGGTCTCTATTACTTTGGCACATTCTGACGGCACGACAACGCGGCACATTTTTGAAACGCCTGATGTATAGACGCCCAACAGAACGAGACGACGGAACGGTCCTGCTTAGCACGCTTCTCGTTCTGAGCTTGATGAGCGCCGTCGCATTGGCATTATTGGCGACTGTGCGAACCTCCGTTGTACGAACCGCTGAGTTGTCCGCGCGCTCGCAAGCGGACCTCTATTCCCAAGGTGCGCGTGATTTCGTTCAGAGCCAGATGGACCTTATCGCCGATATTGACGGCGTGGCGCTTAATGAACGGCTGGCGTCGGGCGAACCGATTGTGCTGCCATTTGAGAATGGCTCTATTACAGTAGCTGTCAGCGACGGGAGTCATTGCTTCCGCCTTAGCGCGCTGTCGAGTTCCGCGGGTCTTGGCTCTGACACGGCGCAACAGCGTTTTGGGACGCTGATGCAATCACTAGGCGTAGACCAAGGCCGCGCGTCGCGCGTCGCAGCCGCGGCGGTGGATTGGGTCGATGCGGATAGTCAAGTACGGCCGGGCGGCGCTGAAGACGGGACATATTTATCGCGGCAAAATGCCTATGGCGGCGCGCACCGAACGGCCAATGTGCCGATGGAATCGGCCACAGAGTTGCGCGCGATTAATGAGATGGATGAACCGCTGTTTCGGCTGTTACTCCCACATGTATGTATCGGCACGCCGGGCGTGGCCACGCAGTTTAATGTTGATACGGCGGACGCGCGTCACGCGCCTGTGTTGGCGGCCATCTTGGGCGGCGGGCCTGAGGCGGACCGGATCGCGCTTGAGTTGATTAGCGCGCGGCCTGCAAACGGTTATGGTTCATCGGCGGCCTTACTGCTCGCGCCGCCTCTGCAGGGTTACGAAAATTCGGCGGCGCAGTTTGGCGATATCGTGTTTGCGCCCGAACGTATTGTGGCTGAGGCTATTATTCGTTTCGGCCCTATCGAACAGATGCAGCTATTGGCCTATGAAGGGCTGGACAGCGGGCAGCCTGCTCTTTCATACCGTGCGTGGGGGTGGGAGGAATTTCCATCCATCGCTTGGGCCGGATTGGGCCTCGACACGGATCAAGAGGAGTCAGCGCAATGACCGACATGATTTTGATCCTCGCTGACGATCCAAATGGCGAAGTTTGGCTTGCATGCCGGACACGCGACGGTCTTGATGTAACGCGTGGGGGCGTTGATGAGCTTTCTGCGCGCCTGAATTCGTCTTATGCGATCATTCTTCCGGGTCAGCATGTGCGGGCGTTCCTCACGGATGTCCCAGAGAAAATACGCGGCGCGGAACGGACGAATGTCGCGCGCTTTGCACATGAAGACCGCCTCGCGGTGGATTTGGATGACCTTCACATTGTTATCGGGGCGGGCGACCCTGCGCCGACCTTGATGGTGTCGCAATCTGTTATGACGGCACTTTTGGAACGTTTCGATCCGCATCATGTTTATGCGGATTTTGATGCATTCGCTGAATTGGGAGATGACCCTATTCGCCTGCTGGACCGCGTCGTCACGCCGGGACCGCAAGGTGATGCGGTCGATCCAGATTGGGCGGAAACGGCCGGAACCATCTATCATGATGAAACGCTGGCGCGTGCGATCTTTGAGCGAATGGATAGCGGCGCGGCGCTTGATTTTCGCAGCGGCGCTTACCGCCGCCGCACAAAAATTCAGGCGGGACCATGGGCGCGCGTGGCGGCTGTGGCAGTCGTCTGCGGACTTCTCGGCCTTGGCCTAACGCTGGCGGATGCGCGCGCCACGTCGGCGCAGGCGAGCGCTATACAAGACAAGGCCCGCGCGGTTTATACCCAAGTCACGGGGCAGGCCGCGCCGGATAATTTGGCCCGCGCTGCGCGCAGTGCAGGGACGTCAGGCACGGACCCCGCCGCATTCTTGGCCTTATCTAATACGTTATTCAGCGCGATGGCCTCACATCCTGACATTTCAGTTGAGCGACTGTCTTTTGAGACGCGGGAAAACACGTTGCGCTTGCGTTTAGTTTACCCCGGTTTTGAATCCGCGGGCGCGTTGGAGCAAACAGTTGCCACCTCCGGTGCGACCTTCATAACGGGCGGCGTGCGGGAACAAAATGGCCGCTTTATCGGCGATGCGTCGCTGAGTTTGAGGGGCGGATCATGATTGGTCAAATCTCAAACTGGTGGGATGGGCGGGAGCCGCGCGAACGGCAATTGCTGGCGGTCCTTGGGGGCTTGGTCACGGTTTTCCTGATCGTATTTCTTGTGGTCTTGCCGCTGCGGGCAGTGACGTCCAATGCGCAGTCTGAGCTGACGCAGGCGAAATCGAACCTTGCGCTGGTCTCGCGCCTATCTCCCAATCAAGGGGTCGCAGGGCCTCGTGCGCCGTTTGATCGCTCGGTTTTGATCACGGTCGCCCGCACGCAAAATGTCAAAATCACGCGTGTGCAGCCGGATGGTGACGGATCGTTTTCCGTTTGGATTGACGACGCCGAAACGCAGCCGCTCTATGGGTTTTTCGAGGGGTTGGTCGGCGGATATGATGTGACGCTGGACCGCGTGGTGGTGAGCACCGATGCGAATGGGCGTTTAAGCGCGCAGTTTACGGCGGGGTAGCACCGCACTGTATTGTCATCCCGGCCAAAGGTGAAGCCCGCAGAGCCGGGACCTGTCGGGGTGAACTACGCTGGTTTGGGTTTTCAGACGTGAGGATTAATTCGACGCGGTGCGTCGATCCGCGACGTACTGGATAAACCCGGTTCTGCGCGGCGTGACGGCAAATCAGTCCACAAGACTGATTTTCACGTCACGCGTATTTCTCGCCCAAATAGACTCGGCGCACATCCTTATTCGCCCGAATTTCATCCGGTGTGCCTTCGAACAAAGCCTCACCTTGGAATAGGATCGACGCGCGGTCGACAATGTCGAGCGTTTCGCGGACGCGGTGATCGGTGATCAAGATGCCAATGCCGCGTTTTTTAAGATAGAGCACCAGTTCGGAAATATCGGCAATCGCAATCGGGTCGATCCCGGTGAACGGCTCGTCTAGCAGGATGAAGGATGGGCGTGACGCGAGTGCGCGGGCGATTTCAACGCGGCGGCGTTCCCCGCCGGACAGTGCCAGCGCAGGGGATTTGCGGATATGGCCGATGTTGAGCTCGTCCAGCAGCGCATCAACATTATCATTCCATTTGGACCGATCTTTTTCTGTTAGCTGCACAACGGCTTTGATATTTTCTTCGACTGAGAGGCCGCGAAAGATCGATTGTTCCTGCGGCAGGTAGCCCACGCCAAGGCGCGCGCGCTGATACATCGGCAGGCCCGTGATGTTCTGGCCGTCCAGCGTAATTGACCCACGATCCGCTTCGATCAGGCCCATAATCATATAGAAACTGGTGGTTTTACCCGCGCCGTTCGGACCCATCAAGGCGACAACTTCGCCGCGCTGCACGGTCAAGGTAATGTCTTTGACAACAACGCGGCCGCGGTAGGCTTTGCCGATGTTATTCGCGGCCAACCCTGTGGCGGGCGGGGTAATGATTGCAGGTGCGCTACTCAGAGCGGACTGATCGGTCGGATGCGGGGAGCTATCCATAGAAGACGGGTCGAGTGTATCAGACATGATTAGCTGCTGGTCGCGGCTTGAGGTGTGTTCTTGATCAGGATCGCCACGCGGCCCTGTCGTCCGCATTGTCGGCCTTTACACTCGGAAATGACGCGCGCGCGTTCCGTGCCAAGGTCATAGATTAATCGCGTGCCGCGCACGACGCTGTCTTCCTGTGTCAGGATAACATTGCCAGTCACTTCGAATGTGTTCGCCGTCGCTTCATAAACGCCTTGATCGCCGCGCACTTCTTGCGTGGGTGTGAGGTAAAAGAAATTACCCGTGGCAACAATACGTTCAATGTCGCCCGCCGCTGCGCCGACGGCGGGAGTGCCTGCGGCTGTGCTCGGCTTGCTATAAATGACCATACGGTCCGCAAGGATCCGAACATCATCTTGGCGCGCATCAACTTGTCCGGTGAGCGTGGTCACGCCTTGGGATGACACTGCATCATCGGCGTAAAGTTCGATATTGCCGCCTGCTGCGCCCGCGAACTGCGCATGAGCAGACGCTGCAAAGGCCAGCGCTGCCAGAGCGCCCGCAAAACTTTGGAAAACGGCTTTCATAATCTACCTATTCTCAATCAGAATTCGGGTTCGGTCGCCCGTTCCGCAATCCCGGCCCTGGCACTGACCTGAAAAACGAATTGTCTCGCTTACTGTGTCATAGACGAGGCGGTCGGTCGAGACCGTGTTGCCACCTGGCTGCACGACAGTTACTTTGCCTGTGACGGTCATTAATGACTTGTCCCGCTCATAAACACCCTTGTCGCCGCGCACATCATTATCTTCGGAGACATATCGGAAATCTCCGACGGCGATGATTTCACGGACCGCGCCCAGCCGGATTGTCGCGGCGGCTTGGTTCGCAGCCGAGTCGCGTAGGATCGTCATCTCATTGGAATAAATTGTGGAACCGTCTTGCACAACGACAACGCTGCCGGCTAAATCAGTTGTCCCGCCATAATAGGTCGCTTGATCTGCTGTCACATTAATCGGGCCGTCACCATCAAACCCAAAAATCGGCCGTGCCGTCGTGGCCCCGCCTTCCGGTGTTCCGCGCAGGCCGGCGGAATTATCGCTGTCACGATTGATGATCCCGTCCATCCCGTCCTTAAAGACGAAGGTCCGGTAATTATCATTGATCTCATAGCTATTGCCATTGACCGTGCCGAAATTACCGACGCATTGGATCGGTTCGTCGCCAATGATCCGCTTGTCGCGCGCGAAAATCCGCGCGTGGGTTGTGACGCAGCGAATGCCGTCATCCGTTTCGAGCACAACATTCTGCCGTTCGCTATCGGGCTTGGTCATATCCGTACGCAACACGATGATCTTATTGACGTCATCATAAGTGCCGCCGTCAGCCTCGACAAAGCTGCTCTCCGCCCCGCTCGCGCGGATGAATTCAAGCACGGGCTTGACCAATGCGACTTCGTTGCGGCTTTCGAGCTGCCGCGTCGCCGTATCAGACGTTAGGTAAAACGGCAGGTTATCTGACGTGCGCCCGCTATAGCGCGGATTGATCATACGGATGGAGGTGTCCGGATCATCCTCAATCACGGCGACATTACTCTGCGTCGCGAAATAATAGACGAGCAGCGCGACCAGCGCTCCTGACGTGAAAACTAGTACGCGGTGCAACAATTCAATCCGCTGCGTATGTTTGCGCGCCGCCGACAGGGTCAGCGTGCGTTTCGGCTCCCACAGGCCCAGCGCATCGCTCGCCGCATGGGACCGCACAGGCAGGTCAGGGTTTAAGGACAAATCAACCATCTCGCGCGTTGCTATACAGAGGTGTTCCCCGCTTGGGTAGTCTCGGTTTTCGCGGATGAGGGGTTTGTAACAGGGGCCAGCGGCCTCAGTCGTCCACACAAAGAGTCAGCAAATTAGGAAAATAGTCCTTTCTTTTTATGTTCACTTAATGTTCTAGTTCTTCTGACCGCAGCGAAGATGCGCTTTGAGGGACCGATGTTGGGCCGGACTTTCGAAGATAATTATAGGACAGAGCCGTGCGCAAGCCTGACACGATTGAACACCTCTATCTGGATTTCGACAGCTTCTTTGCGAGTTGCGAACAGCAGCGCCGGCCGGAGCTGCGCGGGCGGCCTGTGGGGATTACGCCGTCGAACAATGGATTTATGGCGGGCGGGGTGATTGCGGCGTCGCGGGAGGCGAAGGCGGCGGGCGTGCGCAGTGTCATGAGCCGCCGCGACGCGATCAACGCCTGTCCAGATATCAAATTCGTCTCGCAAGACCCGGCCTTTTACCGCGAAGTCCATCATGCCGCGCGCGCGGCCATCGGATTTATCGTGCCAGTCGATAAAATCATGTCGATTGATGAAATGTCGTGCCGCCTTGGACCCAAGGATATTACGGACCCCCTCGCGACGGCGGCGCGCATTAAGGCGGCTCTGTCCGAAGGGGTTGGCCCCCATATTACGGCGTCCATTGGCTTCGCCGCCAATCGCCACATCGCCAAAATCGCTTGTAAAGAAGACAAGCCGGACGGCGCAACCATCTGGCGACCCGAAGATTTACCCGATGCGATGAGCCATATTCCGCTCCGTGCATTGCCGGGGGTTGGCGGCGGGATGGAGGCGCGCTTGGCCAAAGCGGGCATCACCACTCTGCCAGACTTACTGGCAACGGAGCCGAAACAGCTGCGCCGTATTTGGGGCAATGTGTCGGGCGAACGCTATTGGTATGTGATGCAAGGTTATGAGGTGAGCGTGCCGGAATCCAAACGCTCCATGATCGGTCATGGGCGGGTCTTGCCTGCACAATGGCGCGGTTTGAGCGAGCCTTATGGCTGCGCGCGCATGTTGCTGACAAAGGCCGCGCGGCGGCTGCGGCGGCAGGGGTTTTACGCCAACACGCTTTATGTGAGTTTGAAATTTCGAGATGCTCCGTGGGCGGACCCAAAACGCTGGGCGGATAAGACCGAGCTGCATTCGGCCAATGATGACCGCACGTGTTTGCAGGGGCTCGACCGGATTTGGCAGCCGCTGGCGGCGCAGTTGGAACGCTTACCCTTCGTCAATATCGCCCATGTTATGATCAGTTTTTCCGATCTTGTTCCAGCGGGCGCGCGGCAGCTTGATCTGTTGCAGGCCGATGATCCTGAGCGGTTGCGGTGGGAACGGGTCACGGACATTATTGACGGCCTGAATCAGGCGGCGGGGCAGTCGCTGGTCACGGTGGGGCCGTGGTCGCCGCCGCCGGGCGGGAATGCGGGCGGGAAGATCGCGTTTAACCGCGTGCCCGAAGCGGAGGATTTCTGGTGAGCTGGAAAACGAGCTTGCAGCTCTCAGACTTAAGCGCGCCCGAACGGCTGGAACTGATTTGTTCGGGTTGCCAACACGTCGCAAAAATTCATCCGGACGACCCGATTGTCACGCGTCTCGGGCATTTACATTTGGACGAGCTGGAAACGCGCGCGCGTTGCCGCACCAAAGCTGTACGCGGCAAAAAAGGCTGCGGCAGCCCGATGCGCCTCATCCTGTGTAGCGGTGAGGAGACCAGCAGTTTTCAGGCCGGAATTGCGTAAGCGCTAGTCAGGCCTACGCATGCGGTGGCTGAAAATATCGACATCGTCCCAGCCCATTAGGTCGAGGCGGCAGCGGGTGTTGAGGAAGTCAAAACAGCTTTGCGCGACATCGAGGCGGCCTTCGCGGACGAGGCGTCCCGTCAGGATCGTGCGCAGTTGGTGCAGATAGAGAACGTCCGACGCGGCATATTTCATCTGCGCTTCGGTGAGTTCGTCGGCGGCCCAATCGCTGCTTTGTTGTTGCTTGGACATATCAACGCCCAGCAATTCTTTGGTCAAATCTTTCAGCCCATGACGGTCCGTATAAGTGCGAACAAGGCCAGAGGCGATTTTGGTGCAAAAGATGTTGTGCGTGTCTACGCCGAGATCACGCTGCATAATGGCGACGTCAAAACGGCCAAAATGGAAGATTTTGGTCACGTCTTCATTAAGGAGCAGCGCCTTGAGGTTCGGGGCGTCATAGGCATCTCTGTCCATCTGTACGATATGCGCGTCGCCGTCGCCGGATGACAGCTGCACAAGGCACAGCTTATCACGAACAAGGGACAGGCCCTGTGTTTCCGTATCAATGGCGACAGCGCGCCCGAAATCCAGCCCGTCGGGCAAGTCATGTTTATGCAGATGATTGGTCATGCGCGGGGGCCTAAAGACTTAGGCCCCAAACAACAATGCAAAACAACAATGCCCGATTTTCGGCGGCGAAGGGTGCGGCGGCGTGTTAGGGAGGCACATGTTGATGCCATCAGATCAAGAAATATACACCGCCTTTCAAAACCGAACCGCGCTAGAGGGCGCCATTATTGGCGTCAAAACCACGGGCGTATTTTGCCGCCCGGGCTGCCCTGCGCGGATGCCGAAATTTGAGAATTGCGAATTTTACGCCGGACCTGAAGCCGCGCTAAGAGCGGGCTACCGCGCTTGCAAACGCTGCCATCCGGCGGGCGAAGATCATGCCTTGATGCGCGCCGTCATCGCGTTAGTCGAAGATAGCGAAGACGGGCGCGTTGATGAGGCTGCGTTGAAATCCGCGGGCATTGATCCGTCCACGGCGCGCCGCAAGTTCAAACAAAGTCTCGGCATGAGTGTCGCGGATTATGCACGGCTGCGGCGGCTCGGTCTGGCGGCGAAAGCCATCGCGGGCGGGGCGAGCGTGATTGACGCGCAACTCGACGCCGGGTTCGAGAGCGCGTCCGGATTTCGGGCCGCTTACGCGAAAACCTTCGGCGCGGCTCCGGCCAAGCGAACGGCGGACCCCCTCTTCGTCGATTGGCTGGACACGCCGGAAGGCCGCATGATTGTCGTTGCGGACACACGCGCGCTTTATTTGATTGAATTTGTCGACCGCGTAAAACTCCCGCGCCAGTTCGAACGGCTCCGGCGTATTCATGGCCGCGCGATTGTGCCGGGCACCACAGAGGTGACTGCGCTGATCCGGCAGGAAATGACAGATTATTTCGCGGGCAAGAGACACTCTTTCTCCGTCACCATCGAAACAACCGGCACAGAGTTCCAAGGTGGTGTGTGGACCGCGCTCCAAACCATCCCTTACGGCGAGACATGGAGTTACGCCGACCTCGCCGTCGCGATTGGGAATGAGAAAGCCGTGCGCGCTGTGGCCTCCGCGAATGGCTCGAATGGTCTCGCCATCGTTATTCCGTGCCACCGCGTTATCACGTCGGATGGTGGATTGGGGGGGTATGCAGGCGGTGTGGAGCGTAAATCGCGCTTGCTTGATCTGGAACGCGCGCACCGCGTGTAAAGTCCCGCAAAACCCGCTGCCTTAGGGCGCTAACGCTTTCCTAACCCTATCGCTTAGGCCGACCCTAAGCCTTTTCCCCTATTCCACCGTCCCAAGCTGGTCCGATGATGAGACTGGCATGGTGCGTAAGATGAAGGTGGAGCAATGGCGCTAGCCCCAAGAATTGTCGCGAGGCAGTCGCAAAGTTTGGCGATGACGCCGCAGTTGCAGCAAGCGATTAAGCTGTTGCAATTGTCCAATATTGAATTGGCCGCTTTCGTCGAAGAACAAATGGAAAAGAACCCGCTGCTGGAACGCGGAACGGGCGAAGAAAATCGGCGCGGCGAAGACGTGTCCGAAGTTCAAGCCCCGGATGCCAGCCTGCAAATGGATGCGCCCGGTGCGGCAGGGTCCGATTTGGACGCGCCGTCCCATAGTGTCAGCGATGACAGTCCCGCAGAAGCCATGACTAATCAGGCGTCTGACGTCGGCGGCACGATCGATTTTACCAAAGGGGCGAGTTCCGGCAACGGCATGTCTGAAGGGTTTGATATTGGCGCCAATGCGGTGGCCGAAATGACCCTGCAAGATCATTTGCGCGAACAATTTGCACATCTATCGCTGTCGCTTGAAGACCGCCCTGTGGCGGAATATCTGCTCGGATTGGTCGATGATGCGGGGTATATGCGCGAAGAGACAGAGGCGCTGGCCTTATCGCTCGGCGTGTCTGCCGCGCGGATTAGCTCGGTTATTACGCAGCTCCAGACGATGGAGCCGACCGGCGTTTTTGCGCGGTCTCTGTCTGAATGTCTGGCGATGCAGCTCGCAGAGACAGACCGACTCGATAAACCCAATGAAATTTTGCTCGAAAATCTCGAACTTTTGGCGCGGCACGATTTCCCCAAGTTGGCGAAACTCTGCGGCATCGACACGGATGACTTGAAAGAGCGCGTGTTGCATTTGCGCACGCTAAGCCCAAAGCCGGGTATGGCCTATGGCGGCGGCGCTGTATCGGGTCTGGAGCCTGACGTGTTTGTGCGCGAGACGCCAAACGGCGGCTGGGCGGTTGAGCTTAACAGCGACACGCTCCCGCGCGTGCTCGTCAACAAACGCTATTACGCGGAAATCAAAGCGGCCTCCGGCAATGATGAACAGGCGCGAGAGTTTCTCTCCGAATGTCACCAAACCGCGAGCTGGCTGGTCAAAAGCCTCGATCAACGGGCGCGCACGATCATGAAAGTCGCCGCGGAAATCGTCCGCCAACAGGATGCGTTTTTCGCCTATGGCGTCGATCATATGCGTCCGCTTAAGCTGAAAGATGTCAGCGAGGCGATTGAAATGCACGAAAGCACCGTCAGCCGTGTCACGTCGGGCAAATTTATGGCCACGCCGCGCGGCACAGTCGAATTGAAGTTCTTTTTCACCGCCGCGATTCCGTCCACATCAGGCGGCGAAGGCCATAGTGCGGAATCTGTCCGTCACCGTATTCAAACCCTCATTGAAGAAGAAACAGACGTGAAAAGCGTGAAGTCTGATGATCGGATCGTCGAGCTTTTGCGCGGACACGGCGTCGATATTGCTCGCCGGACCGTCGCGAAATACCGCGATGCGCTGAACATACCAAGCTCGGTCGAAAGGCGAAGGATTATTCGGAATAGGATATAGAAACCTGGCGTTTTGAAAGAATTTCCTTCCCTTAAAAGGGAAGAAAAACAGAACGAATTCCAAAGTAAGCTGATTGCGAAGTACGGCAAGAAACGCCGCGACAAAAAATCTACGCACAGCGCGTCGATCCTGTGCTAATCCCTGTTCATGCTAGCTCTTATATACCTTGCCCATATTGCCGTCGTTATCTTCGGCGCTGTCACCCTTGTCTGGCTGATTAGCCTGCTGGTGCGGGATGCCTCCATCATCGACATCTTCTGGGGTTTCGGCTTTTCCCTCGTTGGGCTTGTGTGCCTCTATCTGGCGAGCGGCCGGTTTGACGTGATGCCATCGAATTACTTGATGTTGATGGGCCTCATGCCGATCCTGTGGGGGCTCCGGCTCACGCTTTATCTGGCGAAGCGGAACCTCGGCCACGGCGAAGACGGGCGTTATATTGCGATGCGTAAACGCTCTGGCCTTGCAGAAATGAAGTGGCGGATGCGCGCGCTATTTTCGATTTACTGGGGACAAGGTCTGCTGATCCTGATCGTGTCTGCGCCTGTTTGGGTCGCGTTTGCCTTTGGCAAACAGGTTGAAATTGGCGCATTGGCGGTTATCGGTGGGGCCATGTGGCTTGCGGGCGTTTTGTTCGAAGCGATTGGCGATGCGCAGCTTGTCAGCTTCTTAAAGAAAAACGCGGATTACGACGGTCCTTATGAAGAGAAACCTGTTCTTGATACAGGCCTTTGGGCGTGGACGCGCCACCCCAATTATTTCGGCAATGCGTTGCTTTGGTGGGGTATTTTCATGGCGGCTTGCGCTGCGCCGTGGGGGTGGTTGTCGGTCTTTGGTCCGCTCATTATGACGACGCTTTTGATGCGTGTTTCTGGGCGTGATTTGTTGGAACGGAAGTTGAAGAAACGTCCGGCCTATGTGGACTATGTTGAACGCACGTCCAGCTTTGTGCCCATGCCGCCGAAATCCAAGTAATTTCGCTCATCCCCGCGAAGGCGGGGATCCAGTTGAGATGGGGCCTGGGTCTCCGCCTTCGCGGGCATGAGCGGAGGGTTGTTGTTTGGTCAAAGCTTCTAAAGAGGTTGTCACCAATCCGCGGTCGGTCCCGCACACTTTATCCCAAAACCGGAAATACAGCCCGTAATTGCCGCGAAACTTCGTGTGGTGCAGATTATGATGGCTGGCCGTGATGATGTGGCGGCCCCACCAGCCGTTGATCCAACGTTGGGGATAAACCTCCCATCCCGCATGGTTGAAAACCGAATTAATCGTCATCAACATAAGGATGAGTAGCGCCGTCGCCCAGTGGATTGGCACGAACAGTGCCATAACAGGCAGTAACCAGGCCGAGCTAACCGCTTCAATCGGATCAAAGGAAAAACTCGCCCACGGGGTCGGTTGTACGCTGCGGTGATGGCCGGCGTGCGTATGTTTGAATAATTTCGGATGATGCATGATCCGGTGCGTGGCGTAGAACCATGTGTCTTGCGCGAACAGGTAAACACCGGCGCTGATCGGCACCCAGAGCCACGCGCCAAGCCCCTCGGGAAAGCCGTCATAAATCGCGGATCCGCCCGCTTTCCACATTTCCAAAACGATCGCCGCAGGCAAAGCGTAGATAAAGCTGCTGATGACGGATAGGCGGATTTCATTGGTAATGGTCGCACGGGTGGGGTCGCGTTTAGACAGGCGCCGCGCGTGTTTAGGCGTCCGCCGCCACAGGGCCCAATGGATTGGCGCGACAATGGCGAAATAGCGCGCAATGATGATCAGGCTCAGACCGACATAGGTTTCCACAAATCCCCACAGTGGTATCGGCCATCCGTCCATGACCTGCGCCTACCCGCTGTTCAGACCTTTCGCAATTAAAGAGACGCTTGCCGCGCGGGTTTGGCGCGGTAGGAAGGGGCATGTCAGATGTCATCCTCTCTATCGATCAAGGAACGACCAGTTCCCGAACGCTTGTTGTGAGCCGCAGCGGGGCGATCCTGCACAGCGAACAGGATGAGTTTCCGCAGATCTATCCGCAAGACGGCTGGGTTGAACATGACCCCGAAGCGATCTGGAGCACGGTTGAGGCGACGCTCATCGCCGCCCGCGATTGGTGCGCGGCCCATGACCACACGCCTGTTGCCATCGGGATAACAAATCAGCGCGAAACGACCTTGGTGTGGGACCGCAACACGGGGCAGTGCCTGTATAACGCCATCGTCTGGCAGGACCGCCGCACGGCGGCGCGCTGCCGACAACTCGCGGGCGCAATGCCCGCCGTGCAACTGCAAGCGAAAACAGGTTTGCTCCACGACCCCTATTTCAGCGCGACGAAAATCGCGTGGATATTGGACAATGTGGACGGTGCGCGGGCGCGCGGTGAACGCGGTGAATTATGTTTCGGCACCGTCGATAGTTTCCTGATCTGGCGACTGACAGATGGCAAAACTCACGCGACAGACGCCACCAATGCGTCGCGCACCAACCTGTTTAATATTCGGGCCAATGAATGGGACACAGAGCTGCTCGCCTTGTTTGGCGTTCCGGCGGCGGGTCTGCCCGATGTTCGCGATTGCGTGGCCGATTACGGGACTTGGCAAGGCATTCCGATCTGCGGCGTTGCAGGCGATCAACAGGCCGCCGCGATTGGGCAGCTCTGCACCGCGCCGGGCGATATAAAATCGACCTATGGGACGGGGTGTTTCGTGATTTTGAATACAGGCGAGGACTGTCTGACGTCCAAAAACAAGCTGCTCTCCACGATCGCTTATCGGATCAATGGCCAGACATCCTACGCGCTCGAAGGGTCAATTTTCATTGCAGGCGCGGGCGTGCAATGGCTTCGCGACGAAATGCAATTGATCGATCACGCCGCCGACACGCAAGCGATTTGCGAGGGGCTGGACAGTAATCACGGCGTCTATTTGGTGCCAGCGTTTACAGGCCTCGGCGCACCTTATTGGGAGCCGGACGTGCGCGGCGGTCTCTTCGGGCTCACCCGAGACACAGGCCGCAATCATGTTGTCCGCGCGACGGTTGAGAGCGTGGTTTACCAAACGCATGACCTGTTCGCTGCAATGGCCAAAGACGGCGCGCATCCGAAATCTCTGCGCGTTGATGGCGGCATGGTCGCCAATGATTGGATGGTCGGTCATCTCGCCGACGTGCTCGATCTGCCTGTTGAGCGCCCGCAAATTCTGGAAACCACCGCGATGGGCGCGGCCTACCTCGCCATGATCGGGGCCGGGCTAGTGGACGGGCTGGATGATCTCGGCGGCCTCTGGACACGGGATCGCCTGTTCGAGTCAAATATGACTGAAAAGACCCGCAACTCCCTCTTGGACGGCTGGGCGGACTGCGTTAGACGGCTGCTGGCCTAGCGGCAACATCCCCGTATTTCGGGGGCCGTGGGGGGATAGCTCAATTGGTTAGAGCCACCCGCTCATAACGGGTTGGTTGGGGGTTCAAGTCCCTCTCCCCCTACCACGCACTCAGCGTCTACGGCGATCACAATTCATGGATGGTGAGAATACCCCGTGCAAACGGGGGTAGCCAGAGTTCGCGGCATAAGAGACTCTTAGAGAGATGAAAAACAGCTTGATAATAGGCCGTTTTGGCGAGGCGTCTCACATCCCAAAATTTGAGATCAAACTCGTTTGTTGGCAGATGCTGAGAGGATGTTGGGTTAAGTTGGGATGCCAAAGAAACTGGCTTGGTCATTCCAACAGGCAGGAAGCTTACATCCCAATATCTTGAGTGATTGCATCGTCATCTGGATCGGATGGTTGCCAGCTACAGTGTCGCTTACAATCCTGGGAGATAAGAATGCGAAGTTCAGAATTTGGTCGACGTCCGCTTTATCTAAATCATATTCAGATCTGATCTGCAATTGGGATGCGTAAGGACCGGACTTCAAAACCTCATACCAATCACGACCCATGGCGATTGAACACATCTACCAGTTTGGCAAAGTCCGCGAGTGAACGCGTCAGCCTACCGACCTTATAGACAACGACAATATCGATCTGACTTGCTTCTATGTCGGCAATCAAAGTCTGCAGGCCCGGCCTGTCCATATGCCGCCATCAGAATAGACCTGACCTGCCGGTGTCCAGCCTTCTTCCGTCGACTTGCGGGTATAGACCGCGCAGTGCTTTCTGGCCTGAGACATGAGCTAATCCCGCCTCAACCCGATGTTTTGTTAAGCTCGAAGAAGCGAGGGGCGGACCAGTGCGCGCCTGTGATGTCCTTCGCGATAGAGCTCAGAGAGGTCCAGACCTTGTTCTGAAAAACAACGCCCCTAATATAATTTCGCGCCGCGTCGGGTTCGATGATCGTAGCCTCAAGCCCCTTCTACTACTGCTATATATCAACATAGAGTAAGCAACGGGGAGATGATCCGAAATCCTTTAGAGAAAAGTTAAGGCAAGGTGAGCCCGCCAAGAAAATTTGGGTGTGGCGTTCGGGGTTGCCATTCCGAGGGCGGCACCCTCTTATTGCTAGCTCCCCGGCGGACCCAAAGTGTTGCGTCTTCGTCAATATTAGAAAGCTGATCCTTATTGTTGGGCTGGACTGTGATCATAATAATCGGCGCGTCATCAACAGTTCCATATGAAACTGACAATGGGACACTGAGGACAAGTCGATCATTCAACGTTGCAAGCAGGACCTTGCAATATTTCTCTAAAATACCGATATCCCAATCAGCTTGAGCCCATTTACGTAACAGGGCAGCCTCAGGGTCGAGCTCTAGGTGGTCGCTGATCCCTAAGAAAACCTGCCCTCCGTCAGCATTGGCCATCGCAACAATCGTCCGCAGAATTTCGGGAAATTTTGATTTTTGAGACTTTTCTTGTTTTTGACCACGTCCGGCCATTGGCAAATGTAAGAATGGTTTGAATTCGATCTGTAAGCCTTCTCCTTGCTTGAGGGCCGCACGTACACTGGCCTCGAAATCGCCGTTAGGAGGCATTCCGTTCAATGTAGAGAAATAGCGATTTGTCCAAGAATCGAAAACCTCGCCAGCCTTACTATACAAAACAAGAGTCCAAGACGTCGTCCCTGCGGGTAGTAAAAACTGCGCGTTCGTGCCTTTAACCATTTGGCTGTCGTGTGCCAGGCCGTCATGAGACATCATGGCGGCGGCTAACATTATCTCGTTATTGAGTGTTCCGCCAGACAGCTCTGCCTTAATGCGTTTTTCGTTATGGGTGACGTTGACAAAATAAGCGCGTTCTTCTGGAATAATTAAATGGACGGAGCCCATCCGACCATCTGAGCGGCCATAGGCAGGGGAGAAGGGCATCCAGTAATTGATCAGTGTCTCTGAGTCAGGAAAATAGATTCCGCGTTCCGCGTCGAGGAAATCTTGACCGCTCAAATGCTCTTCTCTTGGAAGGCTAAATTGCGCAAGGAGTGCGGCGGTTTGCAGGAAGTGATTGCTGGTACTGGTCTGCTCAATTGACCAATGTTGTTGCGTTTCTAGCGGGATTGTCTTTCTGGAAATCAGTAATTTTCCTGTGTCAACTTCGTTAAGAAAAGCGATGACGCCCTGCGGGGACATCCATCTCTCATCCAAAATGACGTTACCAAGATTGATCGACGATATCGCGTCTGGGATGGGAGTTCCTGGTCTGAATCCCTGAACTACGATGATCTGCGCTGCCCATTGGGCATCGTCTTTTTCGATCGGGATCGCGCGCAATCTGAAGCGTCGATCAGGGCTCATTTCGTTTAAGCGCTGGGTCAGTAAAGGAGGTCTCTGATCGAGGTTGCGTTGTTTCAGGCGAACGGATGTCATAAAAAGGTTCTTTCGAATTCCGACAAAATTGCAACTTATCCTGTCGGCTAGTGTGGGCTTTCACGATCTAAACCGACGCTAAATAGAGAATCTCTCCGAACGGCTTACCCGCGATAGTCCGAGGTGGCGGGCTAAGTTTCGGGGTCCTCCGTACTTTTCTCAGACGCTTAAAACTGAGTTCGGCTTTAGAACTACTTTTGTTCGGCGATCTGGACCGTTAGATCGAGAGCTTTGCCGAGCATAACAATCACGAGCGTTACCACGAGAGCCTGAACAACGTGACGTCAGCCGATGTTTACTTCGGGCGTACGCAATCAATTTAAACAGAAGAGAAAGGATTAAAGCGAAGACTATCGACCACCGACGCTTGTGCCGCGCAGTAAATCCCTTGAGGCAATACCGCAAAGCCGCCGCCTAATATCAAATTATACGATCAGCAAACTCTCTCTTAGCCCGGGCCAAAATTTGTCTCACAAGCGCTGACGTAACTTTCTGTTTGCAGTATCTATGAATCTTTTGATAGAGTTTCATGGAAATGCAAACGTCATATAAACCCGATGCACACCATAGTAAAACTTTTGGATCCGAATATTTCGGTATACGAAACTTTTCTCTAGATGGGCTTGCTAGAACGCTTCCACAGTCTGAGCAGAGCTGTCCAACATCTCAGGATGGACCTTACTACAGATATAAGGGTCAAAGCTTTGTGGGGGCAGTTGGGGAATGCGCTGGTCTTGAACTCGCACCCTTAAATCAAGCCAGTGGAGTTAATTTACTTGAATAGGCTATTAGAACTGCTCTTGAATCTGCAAATAACGGGGTTGCAGGATTAAAATTTGGGGAGAGATTATCTTTTTCGCTGAGTTCTTTTGAGTATCTTTTCGATGTTGATGTAGTTTTCGAATTATCTGAAAGCGGCGAGCTTACATTTAGGTTGGATGGGCCCACTAATTATATCAATTGGCAAACAGATTCTGTAGCATTTGCTAGTGATAGCCTTGATTTTATTGCATCGGTAATATCTGGGGTTATTACAACAAAAATGATTGCCGCGGGTTATAGTGCTCTCGCAGCTGTCGCTTACCCTGCGGCAGCTTTCGCAGTGGCATTCGTGGCCGGCAATCTAGTCGTGAGCTCGCTGGCTGAGCCGCTACTAGGGTTTCTATTTACGGATAGCGGTGTTGACATTCGTTTTACTGCGTCTGGTGACGCCACTGTAAGTGGAGGGGTAGCCGTTCCAGGCGGGCTCGTTGACGGCTCTGTGAATTTGCCAATTATTCATTATTTAAAAAATGAGGATAAAAACTTTCATGATGGTAGGTTCGATGTTGTTTATGACGACTTTCTTGAAAACCTAGCTGAGGGCACATCTTACTTCATCTATAATTCTGAGCCAGTTGACAAAATCGCTGATTTGTTTGGTTGGACACACTCATTTATGCACAAATCCGATGGGGCGTTTTACTCTACGAGTTATGATTTCCATAATGTGGCGAAATCCAAATGGGGCGGCTATTATTTCATCGAAGAAGGTAAAAGCATTACGATTGAAATACCCACGGGCATAAAGATTGCTGGTTTCCAAACTGTGGACGTTGCGGCTGTTTTCCACGGCACAGCTTTTTAATCAAATTTATTGATAGGCGGAGAGTGGAGAAATACAGACCATTACCTTCTTGTCGTTGGTGATGATGGTGAGGCACTTTACGGGCACAGCGCGAAACGTTCGGTCGTTTTTAGCGATGAGTCTTCTCAATCTGTGAATGGCGGTGTTGAGGATGATTTGCTTATTGGGAATGACGGGAACGACCGATTGGAAGCGGGCCCAGGTTTGGACTATGTTTTTGGGGGGGGAGGGTAACGATGCCTTGGTCACCCTGCTTGATGGTGACAGGCTTTATGGAGACTCAGGGCAAGATGTCGTCATATTGCACAACTCTATTTCTTCAGCTCATTTCCGAATATCAGGGTTTACGGATACGGTCACGATTACAAACCTTGATAATGGTGTGGGTCAAGCCTTAGCAGTTGATATTGAGCATTTGGTCGGCGGTGCGGGCGATGACACCTTCTATTTTGCTGAAGGTTATCCTCCCATAACGAACCCGTACGTTTCTGATGGAAGCAGCCGAATGTTATTGGCTGGAGCTTCTGGCGCGGACCGTTTGGAGGTTCATGGATCCTTCGAGAATATTTTCTACCTTGATAGTTCTGCGCAAGATGTTTTGGTGATAGATAGTTTACATGTTTCTGGCGTGGCGGAACAATTGTCTGAAGGTTCGGATGTTTATGCGATCAAAGGCCTTGCGGGTATCGAATTCTTTTTAACGTCGAATACTGAACTTTTCGTCACGTCAAATTCCGGCGAAAACTGGCTGGTTTTGCAAGAGTGGAACGACGGCGATTTTGGAATTTCACTGGAAGAATTTGACGATGACGATGACGGAGACGGAGACGGAGACGGAGATGGAGATGGGGACGGAGATGGAGATGGAGATGGAGATGGGGACGGAGACGAAGAGCTTGGTCTGAATCCAGGGCTCGATGATGCGCGCGAAGCATTTGATTCAGCGGGTGTGCCGATTGTTGACCCTCTCATTATTGACCTTGACGGGGACGGTCTCGAATTAACCCGTCGCGCTGACGGTTTTGTCTTGTTTGACATTGATGGGGATGGAACCCGCGAGCACGTAGGCTGGGTTGGTCCTGACGATGGGTTATTGGCCTTGGACGCGAATGGGAACGGCGTAATTGATGATGTAACTGAACTATTTGGGCAACCAAGACAGTTAGGTTTTTTAGAGCTTGCCACGCTAGATACACATACGGATATGCATGGAATTGGAGCCGTCATTGACGCGAATGATGTCGCGTTTTCAGATTTGAAGGTATGGAGAGACCTAGACCAAGACGGGTTTACGGATGCAGGAGAGCTTTTCACTCTTGATGATGTTGGCATCACATCCATTTCTTTGATGCCCACGTCTGTTGGAGAATGGCAAGCCGGAAACCTCATTTTTGATCAGGCGAGTTATAGTCGTGGAGCGGCTGTGGATTTTGGCGTTGTCGCCGAAGTGTTTTTATTGTTCCGGGAACTGACGGATCCTATCAACGCTAATCCGGATGCGGTTGCGTCTGAAGCGGACTGGTTATTCGCTGAATCGCGAGGATACGGGACTTTATCATCTTGGTCTCGGACAGGGGAGGTAAACGCACAATTTGTTCAAGCTCTCCAAGCGTTGATGGAGGTACCGATTAGCGATCTTCACACAACTGTCGTGATGACGGAGACGCATCTCTTTACTTGGTCGGGTGTATTGGATCTCGATCAGGGTGCGCGGGGTGATCATTTTGATGCCCGTAAACTATCTACATTAGAAGCCATGTTCGGCGCCGATTTCGTTATGGCAGACGGCAGCGCTAATCCTGATGCGAGAGCGGCTGTCTTCTTAGAGGAAAGCTGGAGTCAGGTTGTTGAAACATTTCAACTTCGAGCCATTATGCAAGGACGTTTTGCTGATTTGATCCCGGGTATCGATTATAGTTTTGCAACGGATAGAGTTCGCCTCAATACAAACTTAGACGGTCTAATTTCCGCAATTAGTGGGTTGGAGACTGCAGAGCGATTGGCGATCATGCCATTTTTGGAGCCTTTATTAGAAGAGTCCGCAGATGAACTCGGGCTGTTTCCAGGTCAGGTGCAGCTTGAGACAGCTTTGCTGATTGGAGAGTTTTCGTCAGAAGAAGCCGCTTTTGCACAAGCACGGTTAGCGTTTTCGGATGTCGAAACATTTCAAATCGCTTATGGAAACGATTGGATGGGCGGTGTTCTAATTACGGAAATCAATCCCCTCTCAGAGCAGGGCATCGTTTTGGGCACGGAGTATGGAGATACGGTGTCCGCCTATCAGAGTGGGGTTTCTTACCTCCTAAATGGTTATTCAGGCAATGATGTCCTACGTGTTGCGTCCGGAGATTCATACTTATTCGGGGGTGATGGAGACGATATCCTTGAAACCGCTATTTTTGGGTTATCCGGCCAAAGCAACCTTTGGTTTTATGGGGGCGATGGGATGATCAGCTTTATGCAAACCATCAAAGTTATAATGATGAAGTTGCCCGTAATTATAATCTCTTTGGCGGTGAGGGGGATGACTACATTTCACTCAATGGCACCGATCTATCATTGGAATATTCGATTGCTTCAGGTGGAGATGGAAATGACGATATTTCTATTAACGGACAGCGTAATACCGCATTGGGCGGCAACGGGAATGATACCTTAAATATTGGTTATGGTGGCGGACGCTATCTGGTCCTTGATGGTGGTGCTGGGGATGACGTTTTTTCTCATTATTGGAATCAAGAGTTTGGGTTTTCCTCCATTCTCGGCGGAGATGGTGATGACACAGTTACCGGACTGTCCCACAATAGTTTTTTCGATATGGGTGACGGTGATGATATCATAAATATTCGAACCCATGATCGTAGTGCTGAAGGAACGGATGGCACCGTTGTGTTGGGTGGTGCGGGCGACGATTTGATTACGGTCGGGCGTTATAGTAATTCACGCGGTCCAGCACAGACGGGCCTTGAAATCATAATTGATGGCGGTGCTGGAAATGACATTGTTACAGTTAACGATACGCCACGATACGCAGAGGTTGCTCCGATGGCTGTCTTGTCATCTGATGGGGAAGATTTAATAGTTTTCAACGGACGAGGCCATTTCCGGCTTGTTGAAAACACATCGGGTAATGACAGCATAACGATTAATGAAGGCGCCGACGTTACAGTTGACCTCAATATCTATTCTGGACTCATGAATTTTGAAGATCTTGATCTGAAATTCACCTCATTAGGGTTCACTCTGCATCTTCCAGATAGTCAATTCATGGATGTTGAACTTAATACAAGTGATGGGTTTCGTGGTGTAAAATTCATGATTTCCTCACAGGAAGTCAATGTTTGGCTAGGCGGGAATAATAATGATAATCTTTACGGTACGTCGGCTAATAATCATCTAATTGGACGTGGCGGGGATGACGTCTTCATTGGATCTGAAGGTGATGACAGAATTGAAGGCGGTCTCGGAACGGACACCGCAATCTACAGTGATGGATCTTGGAACTATTTAATCTTCTATAACGGAGATGGAACATTTTCTGTGAGCCATAACGGCGCAAGCGGATATAATGAAGGTATTGATATTTTATCGGGCGTTGAGACACTTCGCTTTAGTGATGGCGACCGAGGCCTGTTGGAGGCGCTCACTGACCAGAATGACGTCTTCATGGCAGGTGAAGCGGGAGCGGCAGTTGATGGCGGCGCCGGAGATGATTTTCTGCAAGGAAATATTGGTGTTGATTTATTAACTGGGGGAAGCGGGAACGACACGCTTCGCGGCCTGGGCGGGAACGACACGCTCAACGGCGGGTCCGGCAATGACAATCTCTACGGCGGGTCTGGCGCGGATGTGCTGAACGGCGGGACGGGTGAGGACTATCTCTATGTTGACGCGGATGACGTG